>JGI994J12354_10000493_pt1 | contig 39369 bp, 34 predicted proteins | sample IntmicLarv3ML3BL_FD_12354 | JGI IMG/M metagenome (IMG submission 12354) | reverse complement strand
AGAAGAAGCAAACCAATTTTAAACGGTTTGCTTCTTTTTTCTATCACTCTATTAATCTGCTAAGCTAAATGCGTCATGAATCGCTTGCAGTCCTTTTTCGATATTCTTTTCGTCAATTAATACGGTAACACGTATTTCTGATGTTGAAATCATTTTTATATTTACCCTTACATTGTAGAGTGCCTCAAACATTTTTGCCGCTACTCCCGGATTGCTCATCATACCCGCTCCAACAATAGAGAGCTTCGCCACTTCTGTTTCTAATTCTACTTTTTTGGCGGTAATATGATTTTTATTATCCTCAATTAAGGCGATTGTTGCTTCGGCATCATCTGTTGCTACAGTAAAGGAAATATCTTTTGTACCATCTCTTCCTACTGATTGTAAAATAATATCTATATTTATATTGTTTTTTGCTAATAAATTAAAAAGTCTAAAAGCAATTCCCGGTTCATCTTTTAAAGCGATAACTGAAATTCTTGCGGTATCTTTATCCGCTGCCACTCCGCTTATTAACATTCTTTCCATACTTGTTTCCTCCTTAACTACAGTTCCGTCCGCTGTATTTAGACTTGAACGCACCACTAATTGCACACCATATTTTTTTGCCATCTCTACTGAACGATTATGCAGAACTCTGGCTCCAAGGGTTGCCAGCTCAAGCATTTCATCATATGTTATTTCTTTCATTTTTTTAGCATCTTTTACTATTCTTGGATCCGCTGTATAAACACCCTCTACATCAGTGAAGATTTCACATGAATCCGCATGAAGTGCTGCCGCCAGTGCTACTGCTGTTGTATCGGAGCCGCCTCGACCTAGTGTTGTGTAGTCATCGTATTTATTTACTCCTTGAAATCCTGTTACAATCACAATTTTTCTAGCATCTAATTCATGTCTGATTCTTTCTGAATCTATTCTCTTAAATCTTGCATTGGAGTATTTGCTGGTGGTATGCATTGACACTTGAAATGCGTTTAATGATACCGCCGGAACACCTAATGAATCCATTGCCATCGCCATTAATGATACGGATATTTGTTCGCCCGTAGCCAATAGCATATCCATCTCACGCTTTTTTGCGTGCGGATTAATCTCTTTTGCTTTTGCTATTAATTCATCGGTGGTATCGCCCATTGCCGAAAGCACCACAATAACATCATCACCTTTTTTATAATCCTCAATGCAACGTTTTGCCACATTGAAAATTCTTTCTTTATTGGCAACAGAACTGCCACCAAATTTTTTTACAACTAACATATACTATATTCTCCTCCTCATCCTATGAAAATAAATAATCAATGATTTCATATCCCTTTGCAATAAATTTCCCACTCTTTTTCGCCTCTTTTTCGTTATATCTATAATTACTATTTTGCAAATTCGTACTATCATATAACAAATATGGCACGGGATCTGAAGTATGAGTTCTTAGATGTATTGGCGTGGGGTGATCCGGTAAAATAAGCATTCGATATTTTATCCCCTCTTTATCCAAATTTTCTTTTACATATTTTATTATTTTTTCATCTAAATACTCTATTGCTTGAATCTTTTCTTCTATTTTCCCTTGATGTCCCATTTCATCTGGTCCCTCTAAATGGATATATACAAAATCATAATCTTCTTTTGTAAGTACCTCTAAAGCGGCATCCGCCTTGCCTTTATAGTTTGTATGAAGACCACCGTTTGCGCCCTCTACATCTATACTTTTCATTTTTGCTCCAACTGCAATTCCTTTTAACAAATCGACGGCTGAAATCATCGCCCCTCTCTTCCCTGTTTTTTCTGTAAAGGAAACTAAATTTGGTTTTGTTCCCGCTCCCCAGAACCAACAAGTATTGGCCGGATTAAGTCCTGCTTCTTTTCTTTTTTGATTAATCGGATGATTGGAAAGGATTTCATAGCTTCGCTCCTGCATTTTCCTAAGAAATGTTTCTTGTGGTAAATAGCCCCCACATTTCTGCCCTAATATATCATGCGGCGGGGTTAATTCTATCACTTGTCCTTTGTCCCATACAAGCAGATGACGATAGCTCGTTCCTACATAAAATTTATAAATTTCCGTTTCTAATTCTTGTTTCACTGCCGTCAATAAAATAGCCGCTTCTTCGGTAGTGATTTCACTCGCACTGTGATCAATCACGGTTCTTTCTTCATAGGGTACATTCTCTTCTGACAACGTCATCAAATTACATCTGATTGATACATCTGTCATCGACATGTCCACGCCGATACTCAAGGCCTCTAACGGAGAACGTCCCGAATAATATAGTTTTGAATCATAACCCAATACAGAAAGATTGGCAACATCACTTCCCGGACTCATTCCAGCAGGTATGGTGTCCACCAAACCAACTTCGCCTTGACTGGCTAGTAAATCCATCGTTGGGGTTTTTGCAAACTCCATTGGGGTCTGATTCTGTAATTGTGCCAGCGGTTCGTCTGCCATGCCGTCTCCTAAAACAATAATATATTTCATAATCTCCTCCATCACTCTAACTGCTTTTGCAATCTTCTCTATATACTATGATGTCTTCCTATTGCTTGCAACTACCTTTGCAGACGAAGCATGCTGATAATTCCGGATAATTTTTCGGCTTTCATGCGGTATTCGGCTTCGCTTAATTCTTCTGTAATAAAGCCTATTTCTGCTTGTACCTCTTCTATTTCAATCTGTTGGATATCTCCAAATGTTTCTCTCGCTATCTTTAAGGCTTCTGTCGTTTCCCCTTGCAGACGAACAAAATACTTCCCTTGGGAATTGCTTATATCTGTTAAATTCAGTTTTTCACTGCTCCAAAATGTCATTAAATTGGTATCTAAATATTTTGCTGCCTCCACCACATCAGCGACTACCGCACTCGCTGTTGGCAGCTTTCCCGCTCCGCTTCCATAAAACATCACGCTTCCAAGTACATTACCATGAATATAAATAGCATTATAGACATCATTTACACTATATAATGGATGCTCTGCATTCACTAGAAAAGGTGCTACCATCGCATAACAACTCTCACCCACTTTTTTACTGGAAGCTAATAATTTTATAGTGTAACCTGCCTTTTTCGCATAAGCAATATCTGTTGCTGTTATTTTAGTAATTCCCTCAGTATAGATATCTTCATAATCTACCTGATATCCAAATGCTAAAGACGATAAAATAGCAATTTTTCTACAAGCATCAAAACCCTCTACATCTGCTGCTGGATTACGCTCGGCATAACCTTTTTCTTGAGCTTCTTTTAAAACATCTTCAAATTCAGAACCTTGATGAAACATTTTGGATAAAATATAATTGGTCGTTCCATTTAAAATTCCTGTGACTTCATCAATCTCATCTGCTGTTAAAGATGAATTTAGCGGTCTTATAATCGGAATCCCTCCACCACAACTCGCCTCAAATAGAAAATTGATGTTTTTCTCTCTCGCAATGGCAAGTAATTCACTGCCATGGGCAGCGACTAACTCTTTATTCGAGGTACATACGCTCTTCCCTGCTTCTAAAGCTCGCTTTACAAAGCTATAGGCCGGATTTACACCGCCCATCACCTCTACTACAATATCTACATCTGAATCACTAAGAATAATTTCGTAATCATTTACTAGCTTACTCTCCAAAGGATCCCCCGGAAATTCTCTTAAATCCAATATATATTTGATATTGATTTCTTTTCCTGCTTTTTTATTAATCACACTCTGATTAGTCTGTAATACTTCTGCGACCCCAGAGCCGACTGTACCGTATCCTAAAATTGCTATATTTACCATATCGTTGCTCCCTCCATGCTTTTGACCTTTATTCACTCGCCAATATCTTCAAGTAATGTATTCCCGATTGGTTTTCTATTTCGTCCATCAAATCGGTTACATTGCCGGTTGTTGGCAATATATCTATGCTCAGTGTTGAAGAGGCAATTCCGTTGACTGGTATTGTTTGATGTATAGTTAAGATATTCGCTTGATACTCCGCTACTTTTTTCAACACCACTGATAATAGTCCGGGTGTGTCATCCATTTGAATGACTATCGTAATCGTCTTTCCCCTTGTATTTTCATGGAACGGAAAGATATCATCTTTATACTTATAAAATGAACTCCTGCTAATACCTACCTGTTCTGCTGCTTCTTGCACTGTCATTACTTTTTCTGAATCAATCAAATGTTTTGCTTCCACCACTTTTAACAATACTTCTGGCACCGCTTTTTCCTTTACAACATAGTACCTCTTCTTTTCCACTTTCTATCCCTCCGTGTTTGTCTCACGAAAACATTTGTATCTGCAACAAAGATTTTAACATATGTTTTTAGCAAAATCAACTACTTTTATGTTTTCTTTTTTGTACACTTTCACCTTTTACTGCTACTTTTTCCAATAATGACTATTCTATGTTTAAAAATGGCTATTCCAAAATTCAATTAGGAACAGCCTCTTTTTTATGCTTCTTGCTTCTCTTGTCCTGATAAGGTTATCCATTTTAAGTATCCGTTGATAAATAAATCAATATCGCCGTCCATCACATTATCCACATTACCGGTTTCGGTATTCGTCCGGTGATCCTTAACCATTGTGTATGGCTGCATAACATAAGAACGAATTTGATTGCCCCAGCCAATATCCTTTACTTCTCCGCGAATTCCTGACACCTTCTCTTGATTTTCTTTCTGTTTTAATAAATAAAGCTTCGCTTTTAGCATCTGCATTGCTTTATCTCTATTCATGTGCTGAGAACGTTCATTTTGACATTGTACCACTATATTTGTTGGAATATGTGTAATTCTGATGGCTGATGAGGTTTTATTGATATGCTGTCCACCGGCTCCGCTGGCACGATAAGTATCCACTCGCAAGTCTTCCTCATTTATTTCAATATCTATATCCTCTTCTATATCGGGCATCACATCACAGGATACAAAAGATGTCTGACGCTTTCCAGCCGCATTAAACGGTGAAATCCGTACCAAGCGATGTACTCCCATCTCTGACTTTAGATATCCGTATGCGTTTGCCCCAGTCACTTCAAAGGTGATGGATTTAATTCCAGCTTCTTCACCATCTAAAAAGTCTAAAACTTCCATTGAAAATCCTTTTTTGTCCACCCATCTTGAATACATGCGAAATAACATACTCGCCCAGTCACACGATTCCGTACCGCCTGCCCCCGCATGCAACGCTACAATAGCATTATCCTTATCATATTCGGCTGATAAGAGGGTTTTTATCCGAACGGCTTCATAGGTATCAATAAAAATATTTAAAAGCTCCTCAATCTCGTGTAGCAAGTCACTGTCATTTTCTTCATAGCCCATTTCAATTAAGGTTTTTATATCTTCATATTGTAATTTTAATGACTCGTATACTTCCTTATCATCTTTCAAGCCTTTTAAGTCTTTCATTTGCATTTGCGATGCTTCTGGATTATCCCAAAAGTTAGGAGCCTCCATCGCTAACTCCAACTCTTTTATTCTCAGCTCTTTATTAGCCAAGTCAAAGGAATCCCTCACTTGCTCTAATGGTTCTACATATTTTTGCAATGTATATTTATATTGATCTAATTCAACCATTATTCCACCTCTTTCTGTGCTTTTATCGCTCTGTTATTTATCATATCACAAGAAAGCGATCGAGAAAACCACAATCTTAATTTTCTAACAGAAGAATTTTACTCGGATTTACAGAAATGTATTTTGTATTTATTTCTTGACTGCTTATCAAACCACCTTTTTCTACTTTCCAATATAAAGGCTCAGCTTGTGTTTTCATCAGCAAGTTCCATTCAAACGGTGCTTCTATACATTCTTGTACTTCAGTGGAGATGATGTTCGGAAGCTCTTTCCTTTTTGCCGTTTCTGCCTCTATGGCAGTGAAATCATGTGCTCTAATTCCTATATGTGTCACTTCTTTTTTGATTACTTCGGCGGTGGTAAATACAATATTCCAAGCAAGAGCCAAGCAGGTCGTTTCACCTATCTTTTTAATGGCAGAAATGTTTTTACAACCGGTCAAGCGAGCTGCTTGTGCCTTTTGAGGGTTCAAAAAGATAGCTTTTGTATCTCCATCACAAAGTTTTTCTCCCTCTTCCATTATCAAAAGCCGATTGCAAAGTTTGTATACTTCGTCTCGGTCATGAGTGACTAAAATACTCTCCCCTTGAAATTCCTTTAATAATCTTCCCAGTTCTAACTGAAGCCCCTCCTTCAAATACATATCCAATGCTGAAAATGGTTCATCAAAGAGAAGAATATCCGGCTTATAAGCCAACATTCGTGCCAATGCAACACGTTGTTGCTGCCCGCCTGATAACTTGTAGGGATAACTATTTTCCAAACCCTCTAACTGAAAAAGGGATAGTATCTGGCGAATGACTTTTTGTTTCTCTTTCTGATTACCCTTTAGAGAAATACCGATATTCTCTATCACCGTTATATTGGGAAAAAGCGCATAATTTTGAAATAGATAGCCAACACTTCGCTCTTGTGGGCGAAGATTTATCTTTTTTTCGGAATCAAAGAATATCTTTCCATTGTAAGAGATGTGTCCTATATCCGGCGTCATAATTCCGGCAATACACTTTAATGTCATGCTTTTACCGCAACCAGAAGCCCCTAAGATGCCTAAGGGTGTTCCATTAGTTTCAAATTTCACATTTAAAGAAAAATTTTTCAGTTTTTTTCTGATATCCACTTTTAAACTCATGCTCTTCTCCTTTTTCTTTCCCTGCTCGCAAAATAGTTCATGACCAGCATAATGACAAAGGAGATAATCGTGATAATCGCTACATATTTGTATGCCGTATTCATATCGCCGGCGGCAACAGATGAATATACTGCTAATGGGAGCGTTCTAGTTTTATGCAATATATTACCCGCAATCATTGCTGTTGCACCAAATTCGCCCAAACCTCTGGCAAAAGCTAACACTGCTCCTGATATGATACCAGAAATTGCATTGGGAAATAGAATTTTCCAAAAAATTTTCCACTCCGACAAACCTAGAGTACGACCTGCATATATGAGATTTTCATCTACTTGCTCAAATGCTCCACGTGCCGAACGATACATCAGCGGCAAGGAAATTACGACTGCTGCAATTACTGTTGCCCCCCATGAAAAGGCAATTTTTATTCCAAAATATTCAAGGAAAAAACGCCCCACCGGACGTCTCACCCCAAAAGTATATAGTAAAAAGAACCCCACAACTGTCGGCGGCAAAACTAGAGGCAGGGTAAGAAGCCCGTCCCAAACCGCTTTTGCTCTCTCACTTTTTAAATCGGCAATTAGCTTTGCCAGAAAGGTTCCTATGAAAAAAGTTATCAAAATTGATACCGCTGCAGTTTTCATAGAAATAAGAATCGGTGATATCGGCATATTGTTCTCCTTTAGTTCGCGGTAAACCCGTATTCTTCAAATACTTCCATCGCTTCTTTGCTTTGTAAAAATTCTATAAATAACTCGGCTATTTCTTTTTGTTCACTATTTGCCAACACACCTACTGGATAGATTACTTTTGTCGCTAAACTCTGCTCCGGTGCTTCCGCTACCACTTTCACACTATCTGTTGTAGCTGCATCTGTTGCGTATACAATCCCCGCATTCGCACTTCCCTCTGCCACCCAATTCAATACTTCGGTCACATTGGTCCCCATACTCATCTTTTTTTCTACCACATCCCAAAGACCAAGATTTGTTAAGGCTTCTTTTGCGTATTGCCCTGCTGGAACACTTTCGGGATCACCAACTGCTATGATATCCGCATTTATAATTTCTTCAAATGTCGCTATCGCCAAATCACTATTCGCCGGAACAATCAAAACAATCTTATTTTCTAATAACTCAACCACACTTTCTGCTTCGATAAGTCCTTGCTCAAGGAGTGCATTCATTTGTTTGGTTGCCGCTGACATAAAAACGTCCGCTTCTAGCCCCTCTTCTATTTGTGTCTGCAACTTTCCTGAACTATCATAAGTTCCTGTCACAATTATATCTGGATATTGTGTTTGAAACATCGGAATTAATTCTTCCGTATAAGCATATTCAAGGCTTGCTGCTGCTGCAATAAAAAGCTCACCCTCTATTTTTGACTCTGCTTCCTTTTTACTCTCACCTGTGCAAGCCATTAAGCTGCTCATGCTCATCACCATCATTACTAAAACTGCTAACATTCTCTTGTGGTTTACCTTTTTCATTTTTTTCCTCCTAAAATATATCTGTTATTTTCTTGCACATTCATGTGCTGTTCCTCTGAGTATCTCCAGTCCATGATCTAATGTTTCGATTATATATAAAAGACTTTCTTTCACAGCCTTTGGACTTCCGGGTAAATTGATGATTAAAGTATTATTCCTCAGAACCGACACACCTCTGCTTAACATCGCCCGCTTTGTTATGGTTAATGAATAGCTCCTAATCGCTTCAGCAATACCCGGCACATTTTTTATCGCTACTGCCAGTGTTGCCTCTGGTGTACAATCCCTCTTTGATAAGCCCGTTCCGCCAGTGGTTATGATCAAATCGACTTGTCGCCCATCTGCCAAACGAAGTAACTCTTTTTCCAATTCCTTTTGCTCATCTGGAAGCAATAATTCTTCGATGATTTTGTATTTTTTTTCTGCTAATATCTCTTTGATGGCGGGGCCGCTTTCATCTATTCTTATTCCGGCTGCACCTCGGTCACTTAAGGTAATAATCGCGGCGCTAAAGGGGCGATTTTCTTCTGCTTTTAACATAAACATTTCATCACCGATGCTAATTTTTCCACCTTGTATCACTTCTGCAAATACTCCCTCACGGGGCATAATACAATCCCCCATATGATGATATATCTGACAATGTGTATGACATTCCTTTCCGATTTGAGTTATTTCCAAAATCACATCATTACATTGAAACCTCGTTCCTACTGGTAATTCCTTCAAATCAAATCCTGTGACCACTAGGTTTTCTCCAAAGGCACCATACTCTATCTCGGCTCCTTTTTCTTTGAACTCCGCTATTTTTTCTGCCGCCAGCAAACTCACCTGACGGTGCCATCTTCCAGCGTGAGCATCGCTTTTAATCCCAAAGCCCTTGATAAATTCGCTATCTTCCACTTGTTTTTTTGGTGTTCCTTTTTTTTCACTAATACAAATCGCTTTGATTTTTCCCAAAACTATTATCCTCCAATCTCGGACATATTGGCACGCTCTTTTCGCAAAGACCCTCGCTCTTTTTTTGCAAAAGTATGCTCAAAAGGTTTTTTTTGCATGTTTTCACGAATTACCGCTTTTAACTCTTCATCTGATGTTCCATTTCTAATTAAGTCCTTTAAATCTATACCCTCCTCATAACAAAGGCAATATTTCAATATCCCTTGCGAAGTAAGCCTTATTCTATTACACCTTTCACAAAATTTATGGCTCATCGGTGTTATAAAACCGACCTTTCCCTGAAAAGTACCCTCTTCATAATATACCGCTGGCCCAAATCCACGTTTTTCATCTATGCTGATAAAATTTGGATATTTTTCTCTAATTTTCCCCAATATCTCCGCACTTGGTATCGGTGTATACTCTTTCCCGCAACCAATGGGCATGAGTTCAATAAACCTTATATCCACAGGAAAGTGTTTTGCCAAAGAAGCTAATTCCACTAATTCTTTATCATTTTTTCCTCTTATTGGAACGCAATTAACTTTTGTTTTTATTCCTGCCTTGACACATTCCTCAAGCCCCTCAATGACTTTTTCAAGCCCATTCCTTCCGGTTATCTCTTTATAGGTATCAGAATCAAGGGTGTCCAAACTAATATTAATCCCATTTAAGCCTGAAGCCTTTAATGCTTGCAAATGCTCTATCAGATGTATGCCATTCGTTGTTAAGGTAATATTTCGTATCCCCTCTATCTTCTTTATTTTCTTTATCAATTCAGCACAATCTGCTCGCATTAGTGGCTCGCCACCAGTAATTTTTATATTCTCAATGCCGAGTGAAACGCTTATTCTACATATTCTCAAAAATTCTTCATCAGTAAGCACTGCCCCAGACTTTATCTGCTTAAGCTCGGTAGGCATACAATAACAACATCTTAAATCACATCTGTCCGTTATGGATATTCTCATATAATCTATTTTTCTTCCATATCCGTCCTGCATTTATTCTCTCCTATACTCACCGCTTTTGCCGCCCTTTTTTTCACACAAGTAAATGTGTCCTATTTCCATACTTTTATCAATCGCCTTACACATATCATAAACGGTTAAAAGTGCGACACTCACACCAGTGAGCGCTTCCATTTCTACTCCTGTTGATGCTTCCACTTTTACCGTACATGTACAGGCAATCTCTAAGCTATCTTCTAGCATTTGAAAATCTATCTGCACATTTAAAAGTGGCAACGAATGACATAATGGAATCAAATCCGCCGTTCGTTTCACGCCCATAATTCCCGCTATTCTAGCAACCCCCAAAACATCACCCTTTTTGAGCGTTCCATCCGCTATCGTTTGAAAGCATTCCTGATTCACTTTAATCTTCCCTTTGGCAACCGCACATCTTTTGGTAATACTCTTTTCGCTCACATCTACCATATTCGCATTGCCCTCTTTATCAAAATGTGTTAATCCCATTTTCTTGAACTCCTTTTTTATTTTCCAAAACCACAGTTTGGAAAAGTACACGTGGGACAATCCAAACAAAGTCCCCCCTCACCTAATACCTGTAAATCTGCTGCCGTTAAGATTTCTCCTGCCATGAGCCTTGGTAACACTAAATCAAATATCGTTTGTTTCGCATACATGACACAACCAGGAAGTCCTACAACTGGAATATTCTCTTTATAATATGACAATAAGAACATCGCTCCTGGTAATACTGGAGCTCCATAGGATATGATATTTGCACCCGTATTCTTTATTGCAAGCGGCGTTTTATCATCGGGGTCAACACTCATTCCCCCTGTACAGATAATAAAATCTGCACCCTCAGCGATTAATTCTTCTATATCTTTTGTGATTGTCGCTGTATCATCTCCAGAGATTCGCCTGCCTATCACTTTCGCACCAAATGCTTCTATTTTTTCTACAATCACTGACGTAAAGGTATCTTGTATCAAACCTTTTAAAATCTCATTTCCAGTTGTCACAATTCCTATTTTTTTCGGCAGAAATTTTTTTATATTCAAAAGTGGCATCAAGCCTGCCACCGCTCTTGCTTTTTCCATTTTTTCTGTTTCAATAAGCAGCGGAATAACGCGAGTTCCTGCTAATTTTTCTCCTGCCTTTACCTGCGTATTTCCATGACGAGTGGCAATCATCATCTCACCAAGGGTATTTATCTCTTCTAACTTTTCGGTATTTATCTTTAATATTCCATCACATTCGGCAAATAAATCAATCTTCCCCTCTTTCACTTCTGATGGTCTGATATACTGCCCTTGACAAATTTGACGAAGAATTTCAGCACCCTCATTTTCATGCAAAAACCCCTCTTTTTTCTCCCATATATAAAGATTTTCTTTTCCTAATGACAAAAGTACAGGTATATCTTCTTCACATACCACATGCCCTTTTCTAAATATAGCATCTTTTACTTTATCCTTAATAATTTGGGTGATATCATGACATAATACATGCCCTACTGCGTCCCTTGTCTTTATCTCTTTCATACATTTACCCTGCTCTTTTCTATAGCTTCTCTCCCCACTATTTCGTACAAAAGGACAAAGGAGACATTAAAAGCCCTCTCCTTCGCCCTTTATTACTTAAGCATTTCTGCCACAGCACTGTTTATATTTTTTACCGCTTCCACATGGGCAAGGGGTATTTGGATATACTTTTTCAGCCGCACGTTTTTCTGGCTTTTTAACTGCGGTATCATCTTTATTGGTTCCTGTTACTTTTGCAACCTGTTCTCTCTCCACTTTTTGTTCTATTTTAATTCTGCATAAGATACGCAAGGTTTCGTGTTGTATTCCCTCTGTCATTTCATCAAACATTTCGTATCCGTTCATTTTATATTCTACAATCGGATCTCTTTGTCCATATGCCTGTAAACCAATACCTTGACGCAGCTGTACCATATCGTCAATATGATCCATCCATTTTTTATCAATTACTTTTAACAGCACTACACGCTCCAATTCACGTATTTGCTCTGCTTGTGGAAATTCCGCTTCTTTTGCTTCATATAAACGAACACCTTGCTCCTTTAATAATTGCTTTAACTCATCTTTCTTTTTAATACTTCCCACATCTTCTTTTTTCACAACGGTTAAGGGAATTATCGGTAACAGAAGATTGTTTAAATCTGTAAAGCTCCAATCCTCAATTTCCTGTTCCTCTGAAATAGCTCTATCCACCGCATTATCTACCGTATCCGCTAACATTCTGATGATTGAATCACGCATACTTTCGCCATCAAGAACTCGTCTTCTCTCTTTGTAGATAATTTCTCTTTGTTCATTATTCACTTGATCATATTCTAACAGATTTTTTCGGATACCGTAGTTATTAAACTCTATTTTCGATTGTGCTTTTTCAATCGCATTGGATAACATCTTATGTTCAATTTCTTCATTTTCAGCCACACCTAAGGTAGTGAATATACCCATAAGTCTTTCTGCTCCAAACAAACGCATCAAATCATCTTCCAAAGAAATATAGAACTTGGATTCACCAGGGTCGCCTTGACGACCAGCACGACCTCTTAGCTGATTATCAATACGTCTGGATTCATGTCTTTCAGTACCGATAATCTTCAATCCACCTGCCGCTACCGAAGCCTCTTCCAGCTTAATATCAGTACCACGACCAGCCATATTTGTCGCAATCGTTACTGCTCCATAACGCCCTGCTTCCGCTACAATCTCAGCCTCTTGTTCATGGAATTTAGCATTCAATACATTATGTGAAATCCCTCTTTTTTTAAGCATTCCACTTATCAATTCCGAAATATCAATGGTGATTGTACCAACCAAAACCGGCTGCCCTTTTTTATGCGCTTCGACAATCGCCTCAATCACGGAGTTATATTTTTCTTTCTTGGTTGTATACACTGCATCTTGACGGTCAATACGTTGTATTGGCACATTCGTAGGAATTTCCACTACATCCATTCCATAAATATCACGAAACTCTTTTTCTTCCGTCAGTGCTGTACCCGTCATACCAGCTTTCTTGGCATATTTATTAAAGAAGTTCTGGAAAGTAATCGTTGCTAAGGTTTTACTTTCTCTTTTCACTTTTACATGTTCTTTTGCTTCAATCGCCTGATGAAGTCCGTCTGAATAGCGACGGCCATTCATAATACGTCCTGTAAATTCATCTACAATCAACACTTCATCATCTTTCACCACATAATCTTGATCTTTAAACATTAAATTATGCGCTCTCAATGCCAAGATAATATTATGCTGTATCTCTAAGTTCTCTGGATCCGCTAAATTCTCTATATGGAAAAACTCTTCCACTTTTTGAATCCCATCTTCTGTTAAATTCACCACTTTATCTTTTTCATTCACAACGAAGTCGCCAGTTTCTTCTATTTCTTCACCCATAATGGCATTCATCTTAGTCAACTCACCGCTCGCTTCACCGCGTTCTAATCTACGGGCAAGCAAATCACACACTTCATATAACTTGGTAGATTTGCCACTTTGTCCTGAAATAATCAAAGGGGTTCTAGCCTCATCAATCAAGACTGAATCGACCTCATCCACGATAGCATAATGTAATTCTCTTTGTACCAACTGCTCTTTATAAATAACCATGTTATCTCGAAGATAATCAAAACCCAGTTCATTATTTGTAATGTAAGTAATATCGCAATTATAAGCTGCCAAACGCTCTTCATTCTTCGTCGAATTCAGAACTACACCTACCTTAAGTCCAAGAAACTCATGTAGCTGCCCCATCCACTCGGCATCACGCCCAGCCAAATAGTCATTTACCGTAACAATATGAACCCCTTTACCCTCTAGGGCATTCAAATAAGCCGGCAATGTAGAAACCAAAGTTTTCCCCTCACCAGTTCTCATTTCCGCAATTCTACCTTGATGTAATACAATACCACCAATCAACTGTACACGATAATGCTCCATGCCTAGGGCACGCTTTCCTGCTTCTCTAACTACCGCATATGCTTCTGGCAAAATATCATCTAATGTTTCCCCTGCCACCAATCTTTCTTTAAACTCTCTTGTCTTATCTCTTAATTGTTCATCTGTCAACCCTTGCATTTCCGGTCTTAATGCCTCAATACGATCTACAATTGGTTTAATTAACTTCAATTCTCTATCGCTATGAGTACCAAATAACTTTTTAATAATATTCATTCTGGCCACTCCTATAATTTTCTATAAACACAAAATCTATCTCATATTATACCACTTCCCCCTCCCCAAAACAATAAAATTTTTGTGAAACTTTTAGGTTGGGGGCGGTAAAGGGGTGTTTGTAGTAAAAACGGCTCATGCAGAAGTCCATCTGCGAAATCGCCTTATTTTACTACAAACACCCCTTTACCGCTCGAAGCTATGAAGTTTCTTTTGGGAGGAAAAGCGAAGAACAAGTGCAAAGAACAAAAGAATTGTTTTTTGGCTCTTTGCACTTGTTCTTGATTTTCGCCCTTTCCCCCGCGAGCTTAGCTCGACGGGGTTTCAACCAATGTTGTGGCATATCGAACGGAGGCTTTCTATAAAAATAAGGCGATTTCGCAGATGGACTTCTGCATGAGCCGCTTTTTATAGAAAGCCTCCGTTTGATTCACAACCTAATTAAACTCCGGCTCAATAAGCCCATAAGTATTTCCTTTGCGTTTGTAGACTACGTTTACTTCATCGGTCTCGGCGTTGGAAAATACATAGAAACTATGGCCTAGTAACTCCATTTGGATACAGGCATCTTCTGGGAACATTGGCTTGATTCCAAATTGTTTGGTTCGGATGATTTTTACTTCTTCACTGTCCTCATATTCTTTTTCAATAAATTCAACTTTGAAGTTTCCACCCTCTTGTTGTCTCGCTATTAGCTTGTTTTTGTATTTTTTTAATTGTCTTTCTATTACTTCTTCTACTAAATCTAATGATACATACATATCATTGCTCACTTGCTCGGATCTGATTATGTTTCCTTTTACAGGTATGGTTACTTCTATTTTTTGTCTGCCTTTTTCTACGCTTAATGTCACTATAATCTCTGTTTCAGGAGTAAAATATTTTTCTAACTTCCCTAACTTGTCCATTATTGCTGCTCTTAATCCCTCTGTTATGTCGATATTTTTTCCACTAATTGTATAACGCATGCTGTCCAACTCCTTTATTAATATATTCTATAACTTCTGCTTTTTTGAAACTTCGTTATATGTATGTATTATACCATATTTAGCATTTTTTTCAATCTATTTTCTACTAATTTTAGTTTTTTTGTTTTTTATTTTTGAATTTTTACACAATTCGATATTAATCTATAAATATTGCAACTAATTTTATATATTTTAGAACGCCATGAAAATTTTGAGTTTTTCATGACGCTCTATTTTATTGCTTATATTTATCTTACTACTTCGGTCTGACGATTTCTATTTGTTTCGTTGTTGATATCATCACCTATCTCTTGTAAACCATCTCTCACATCTTCACCAACTCTTTCTAATAAACCTGTTCCATTATGCGTTCCGTTGGTGACTCCATTGATATGATTGTTATGCTCATTTAATCGTTCGGTTGTTCGATGAGCATTGCTTTGCATTCTTGAACAACCAGTCGCTGCGGTAAGTGTTCCTATCAGTATCGCACCGATAAATAACTTTTTCGCTGTTTTCATAATTTTTCTCCTTATTTTTACATTTTTCATTGAATTTCTTTTGTATCAGTAATAATATTTGCAAATTGATATTTCTTTATACTGTACAAAAATTGTAATTTTTTTGGAGAATATAGTTTTAATTATGATTATTGCATTTGTATGACTTGGCTCATATCATACAGTCCAGAGGGTTTACCCGCTAAAAATTTGGCGGCTTCGATGCTTCCTTTGGCAAATATGGCTTTGGAATATGCGGTATGCTCAAAGGTGATGACTTCGTCTTCACCAGCGAAGATAACTTCATGCTCGCCTACTATGGTTCCGCCACGCACTGCTTGAATTCCGATTTCTTTTTTTGCTCTTGCTTGACGTTCCTGACTTCTGTCATACTTGTATGTGTATTCATTGTCGAGTGCTTCGTTTATGCTGTCAGCCATAGCGAGTGCTGTACCGCTTGGAGCATCTATTTTTCGTTTGTGATGTTTTTCTACTATCTCGATATCAAACCCTGCTGGTATCAGGGTTCTTGTTGCCTCTTTTAGTAGTTTTAACAAAAGGTTTACACCCAATGACATATTCGCTGATTTTAATATGGCGATTTCCTCACTGGCTTTTTTCACTTCATTTAGTTGGTCTTCACTTAATCCGGTGGTACATAATACGATGGGTAATTTTCGGGTGATTGCCTGTTTTAATAATTCGTCTATTAATAAGGGATTTGAAAAATCAATTATTACATCGGCGTCTATCTTACAGTCTTTTAGGGCTGGAAATACCGGATAGGTGTTTTTTATTCCCATATATACATCTATTCCTGCAACGATTTCTAGGTTTGGCATTTCACTGATTATCTGAGTGATTACTTGTCCCATTTTTCCATTGCAGCCATGCATAATAACTTTAGTCATCTGTATTCTCCTTTTTCATTTTACTCTCACTCTATAATATATCAGCAAGAACTGCTATTTGTTTCTTTAATGTAAATAGTCTGTCCTTGCTGATATAAATTTATATTGATATTTTTAGTCCAAAATCTTTCATCGCTTTTGTAAGTTTTTCGACATTCGCCTCTTCCATTTCTGTCAATGGCATTCTGACGGAGCCGACTTCTTTTCCCATAATATTCATCGCTTTTTTTATTGGGATTGGATTTACTTCGCAGAATAATTCGTTTACCAACGGTACAGCTTTTAACTGTAACTCCATGCTTTCTTTAATGTCTCCTGCTAAAAATTTCATGACCATATCATGCATTGATCGGGGGGCGATATTGGAGAGAACGGATATGACACCGATTCCGCCAAGTGAAAGAACCGGAAGCACTTCGTTGTCATTGCCAGAATATAAATCAATGCTTCCCTCTGTTAATGCCATCATTTCTGCTACTTGTGCGATGTTTCCTGATGCCTCTTTTATACCAACAATATTCTCTACATTTTTTGCTAGGGCTGCAACAGTTGCCGGCTCCATGTTACAACCGGTTCGTGCTGGGACATTGTATAAAATAATGGGGATGGATACGGATTCTGCTATCGCTGTAAAATGCTTGATAAGTCCTTTTTGAGTCGCTTTATTGTAGTATGGTGTTACGATAAGTAAGCCGTCCGCTCCGGCTTGTTCTGCTTCTCTTGATAGAGCTATTGCGGATTGAGTACAATTAGAACCGGTGCCAGCAATGACCGGTACTCTTTTGTCCACTACTTTTACAGCAAAACGAATGACGTTCATATGCTCGTCATCGGTCAATGTCGATGCTTCTCCGGTTGTCCCGCAGATGATAATTGCATCTGTTTTCGCAACAAGCTGTTCGTTTAAAATTTCTTCTAGTTTCTTATAGTTTACATCTCCATTTGCCTGCATTGGTGTGATAATTGCTACTCCTGCTCCTGTGAATATAGCCATGCTAAACCCTCCTTAATGTGTCAAAAAGAGGCCGACTAATGAGTCTGCCTCTAAAGAATACCTATTAACTGAACTTAGTAATCTATTAAAGATAGCTCAACATCTTTACGATGACAGTCATATATTTATTTAATATATGCCCAAAAATATATATTGTGACAGGATATATATATTCCTTCGGCGCTCTTCCCTTTCTATAAGTTTTCGTCTATACCTGCATATATCCAACTCATTACTCATGAAAAACGCAACCTCTATCTAACTTTGTATGTATTTAAGTCAACTATATCATTATCAAATTTCATTGTCAACTCTAAGTGACCTATAATTCAATGTTCTCCAGTTTTATCAAATCATCTACATAGGAAAGCCCCTCTGTTTGAAAATTGATGCCGGTAAGAATTATTTGAATATCATCTCTTCTTTGTGCTACGATTTCTCTTAAATTCTCCTTGGATATAATCTTATATTCTAACAAATCTAAAATACCATCTAATACCAAAAGACCGCATTCTTTTGTTGTTAATACTTTTTTTGCAAAGTTTAAGCCATTTTTTATGTTCTGCTGCTCTTCTAAACGTTTTTCATCGGAAAGCTCTTCAAAACTAATTTCTGACTTTTCAAAGCGAAACAGCTTTACCTCTGGTTCCAACTGTTGAATAAATCTTATCTTTCTTTCATCTTTTTCACTTAAGAATTGAATAATGATTACAGACTGTCCCTGACTTGCCAAATGAATTGCCTGCCCCAGTGCTAACGCAGTTTTCTCGCCAGCATTGCCGCAAAACGCATGCACAAACCCTTTATTCATAAATTTTCCCCTTTGCGCAATCTATCACTCTATATATTCCAGCTTATTTACAGAAATCTCATATGCAACTCGATTCTCTGACTCAAACTCATTTATTTTTTTCATATACTCTCTGCTTTGAATGCGCCCCCAAACTTGCACATGACCACCCACTTCAAAAGCAGACGCAAACCTTGCATTTCTTCCCCAGCATATACATGGAATATAATCGGACTTTCCATATGGTCTGTTTACAGCGATTAGTAAATCAGCTATTTCACGGCCTAGTGGTGTCTTTCTATACACTGGCGGTTTACAAATGTAACCATCTAAAAAGATTTGATTCGCTTTGACACTGTCCGGCTCTTCTGCGACAAATGTAACCTCCCTTACAAAAACGGATAGCACTAAGCGATTTTTCTTCTCGTCATGCCGGTTATACGAACGAAACTGACCTACTACCAGCACATTTTTCCCTTCAAAACTTTCATTTACATCTATTAACCTTTCTGAAACCATGAGTGGAATTCTATCCGCTGACTCACTCAATCTTTTCACGAGTACATCAACAACATAAAAGCCCTCCCCAAAAACCTCATGGCTAAATGTAAATTCTGATGCAATCTCCCCTACTATTGATACTTGATTGTTTTCTAATACCTTATCTGTCATAAATATTTGTTCTCCCTTCTTCTTAACGAAGTATCTCTTTTCGTATTTCATATACATTTATCTATATGTTAGTATTTATTTCCTTAGAACTATCTTATGACTTTTTCTACTATATGTAAATGTAAATTATTCCATAATGTCATTTTTTTCATCACCAGAAAGTAATTTCAATAAAATAAATGTATATATTAAAGTATATGTTTTGTTTTTCCTAATTATTCCAATTATTTTTTTTATTTTTTTCTTGTTGTAATCTTCCGTGAATATGATAAACTGTATAAGTTAGAAAAAAGATGTGAAATGCTTGATAAATTCAAGTGAGAAAGAGAGTATAATGAAAATACAAAGAGATGATATCCGTAATATTGCAATTATAGCCCATGTTGATCATGGTAAAACCACATTAGTAGATGAACTATTAAAACAAAGCGGGACATTTCGTGCCCATCAAGAAGTAGCTGAACGTGTTATGGATTCTAATGATATCGAAAAAGAGCGCGGCATTACCATTCTAGCTAAGAATACTGCTGTCTTTTATAAAGATTCTAAAATTAATATTATTGACACACCTGGACATGCTGATTTCGGCGGTGAAGTGGAGCGTGTTCTGAAAATGGTGAACGGAGTTGTTCTCGTTGTCGACGCCTTTGAGGGGGCTATGCCACAAACTAAATTTGTTCTTCAAAAAGCACTTGAACTGAATTTAGCCGTTATTGTATGTATTAATAAAATTGACCGCCCTGAGGCAAGACCAGTTGAGGTTGAAGATGAGGTTCTTGAACTGTTTATGGATCTTGACGCTTCAGATGAACAATTAGATTGTCCTTTTATTTATACTTCTGCCAAATCTGGTTTTGCGATGAAAAACTTAGATGATAAACAGGAGAATATGATTCCTCTATTTGAAACAATCATGAATCACATACCGGCACCGACCGGTGATCCTGATGCTTCTACTCAAATTTTAATCAGCACCATTGATTATAATGAATATGTTGGACGTATTGGAGTTGGAAAAGTGGACAACGGTTCTGTTAAAGTTAATCAAGAAGTCGTTCTTGTCAATGCTCATGAGCCTGAAAAACAACGTAAAGTTAAAATCAATAAATTATATGAATTTGACGGACTAAGTAAAACCGAAGTAACAGAGGCTAATATCGGCTCTATTGTTGCAATCTCTGGTATCGCTGACATTCATATCGGAGATACTTTGTGTTCTCCTGAGAACCCTGAAGCAATTCCTTTTCAAAAGATTTCAGAACCTACTATTTCGATGCAGTTTCTTGTAAATGATAGTCCTTTTGCCGGACAAGAGGGTAAATTTGTTACCTCAAGACATTTACGTGAACGTTTATTTCGAGAATTAAATACTGATGTGAGCTTAAGAGTTGAAGAAACGGAAAGCACAGAGGCTTATAAAGTATCTGGACGCGGTGAACTTCACCTATCTGTTTTAATTGAGAATATGAGACGAGAGGGATATGAGTTTGCGGTCAGTAAAGCCGAAGTGTTATATAAAGAAGATGAAGCCGGCAGGAAACTTGAGCCGATGGAAATAGCCTATATTGATGTTCCCGAAGAATTTTCTGGAAATGTAATTCAAGCCTTAAGTCTTCGCAAGGGAACTTTGCAAGGCATGAGCATCACCAGTGCTATGAATTCAAGATTAGAATTTTCTATTCCCTCCCGAGGATTAATTGGCTACCGAAATGATTTCTTAACTGATACAAAAGGAAATGGAATCATCAATACCATTTTTGATGGCTATGATTCTTATAAGGGTGAAATATCCTATCGCAAGCAAGGGTCCTTGATCGCTTTTGAAACCGGCGATTCTATGACTTATGGATTATTTAATGCTCAAGAAAGAGGAACCTTATTTATTGGTGCCGGAGTAAAGGTATATTCTGGTATGGTCATTGGTGAGAATGCTAAAGCCGAAGATATGGAATTAAATGTCTGCAAAACAAAGCAGTTGACTAACACCCGTTCTTCCGGTGCAGATGATGCCTTGAAACTTTCTCCGCCAAGAATTTTAAGCCTAGAACAAGCATTAGAGTTCATTGATACCGATGAATTCCTTGAGATTACACCGGAAAATATCCGTATTCGTAAAAAAATACTCGATGCAAATATGCGTAAAAGATCGAAAAAATAAATAGTTAATGATATACAAAAACAACGCTTTATGGCTGAATTATAACCATAAAGCGTTGTTTTTTATAATATCATAACTTCGCCGTCCACAATGGCATAAGATACCATACTCCCCTCTTTTATTCCCCCCCCCAACTTCTTCTATGGGTGCGATAATTTCAAGCAATACATTCTCCATGTACTTAGAATCTAAAATTTTGATTTTCCGTTGTCCTAACAAATATTGAATTTTTCCAATGCCATTATAGTCCGTATGTACATGCATTAATTTGCCTTGACTTTTCTCAATAATACAACAGGATAACAGCCCCTCTTGTACCGCTTTTGAATAGGCTCGAACTAAACCGCCAGTACCCAATAAGGTGCCGCCAAAATATCTCGTCACCACCACTGCCACATTATGAATCCCTTGTAGGGTGAGTACATCTAGCATTGGTTTTCCTGCTGTTTGACTTGGTTCACCATCATCGCTGCAACGCATACACTCATTTCGCTCGCCGATTGCATAGGCATAGCAATTATGATTGGCATTCCAATTTTGTTTTTTTACCTCTTCGATAAATGCCAACGCTTCTTCCTCTGAATTTATAGGACAAATAGATGCAATAAAGCGGGACTTCTTTTCGATAATTTCACCTTGCCCACCTTTATACAGTATTTTATATGCCATCTCTATCATTCCTTTCCTCTTTTGTTGTTTTTATTTCTCGCCTAAGAACAAGAGACCTCTTCCTTTGCCATATATTCATCAATAACTTCCAACATATGTACTGGGGTGACTAGATTTCTAATCATTGCATTTATGATTTGCTTCACAAAACGCTCCGAATAGGAAAGTGCTGGAGCAATTTCTTCTGCCACGGTCTTCTCGCCATTGACATGTTCTTCTTTTATTAATTTGATACCACAAAGAGGTCTTTCCTCTTCATCGGTACGATAATCCTTTAAAAAATAATATTCTATGGATACTTCATTTCCCGTAACTCCCATAAACGTCTTGGTTCCTACTAATATCTCACTTTTTCCCCTTGTCTGCTGCATGCTTCAACCCCCTCTTTTCTTCTCAAACTTTTCAGTATGTATCTTTCTTTATCTTGCATTATACCGAATAAGTTTTTAAATAAAAAGAAATGTTCATCGCATAATAATACATGAAAAACAGTAAATTACAGCTTTCATCATTTTTCTCAAAATATCTTTTCTGATATCCATAAAAAAAACTCTTTTGGTGTAGTTTTTTGTTTATTGATTTTATTATAATTCACCTCCTAACTTCTAGCAATGTATAAATTCTTTTCTCTCTACAATACTGTTATCATATGGGAGTTTTTTCAAATTAAAAGAGTTTTTACTTTCTTTCGCATATGATGTTTGTTATAATAAAAAATAGAACAAAGGAGGCTACAATATGAATTATGGAAAAAAGGGGATTTCTCAAAAGCAAAAGAAATTATCCTCAGTCACTCCAAGGTTGGGTAAAAAATTTAGTTTTTATTTCTTGAAATTTATTCTGATTGGCATTATTACTCTTGCTATTATTGGAACAAATGCTGGATTTGGTCTTGTTAACGGTATCATTGTTAATTCTCCTAATATATCCAGTCTACAATTATCACCAACTGCAACTGCCAGCTTTATCTATGATGGAAACGGAAATCAAATTCAAAAATTAAATATGTCTACCTCAAATAGAATTTATGTTACCATTGATCAAATTCCACAATATTTACAAGATGCTGTTGTTGCAACAGAAGATGAACGTTTTTATCAGCATCAAGGAATTGATATCCGTGGCATTGGTCGTGCTATTTTCGTTAATGTTACCAGTGGCGGCATAAGTGAGGGTGCCAGTACAATCACACAACAGCTACTTAAAAATAATGTATTTACGAACTGGACACAAGAGTCCTCGGTTGCAGACCAATTTGAAAGAAAGTTTCAAGAACAATATTTAGCTCTTGAATATGAGAAACACGTTTCCAAAAGCGAAATTTTGGAATATTATTTGAATACCATTAATCTTGGCTCTGGTGCATATGGAGTACAGGCTGCCTCACATCGTTATTTTAATAAAGATGTGTGGGATTTAACTTTATCGGAGGTAACTGTTATTGCCGGTATCACACAGAACCCCTCCGCATATGACCCCATCTATTACCCAGAGTATAATCGAGAGAGAAGAATTGATGTTCTTAATCATATGTTAAGACAAGGATATATTTCACAAGCGGAATATGACGATTCTCTTGCTGACAATGTATATGAACGTATTCAGACCACTGCTGCTCATGCGGCGGTAACATCTGTCTATTCCTATTATATAGATGAAGTGATTGATCAGGTTATTCATGATTTACAGACAAAATTGGGGTACACTGCCACTCAAGCATATAGAGCCTTATATAGCGGTGGATTACAAGTATATACTCCACAAAATATGGATATTCAACGGATTGTCGATGAAGAATTTAACAATCCGGCTAACTTCCCTGAAAAAGTGCAATGGTACATGGAATATGCACTCTCAATCACACGTGCGAATGGTTCCGTTGAACACTTTAGCAGTGAAATGCTGAAAACACATTTTAGAGAGCACGATTTGCCTGATTTTGATTTGCTATTTGATGACCAAGCACTCGGAAAAGAATATATTGACCAGTATAAGGCTGACATCATGAAAGAAGGAGATACCGTCCTTTCTGAAAATACCTATTATGCAGCACAACCACAGGCCTCTGCCGCTATTATTGATCAACATACTGGATATGTAGTCGCATTAGCTGGCGGACGCGGTAAAAAAGAAGCGAGTTTGGTATTAAACCGGGCAACAGATACCACAAGACAACCCGGCTCCACCTTTAAAATTATTTCCACCTATGCACCAGCTATTGACGTTATGGGCATGACTCTATCCACGGTTTACGAAAATGAGAAGTATGCTTATTCTAATGGTGTGGAGGTTCGTAACTGGAATAGTGACACAACTATGTATTCTGGATTAACCACTATTCGTAAGGCTATTGAAGAATCCTCAAATATTGTAGCAGTTAAGGTTTTAACGGATATTACCCCCCAATTAGGTTATGATTATTGTCTGAATTTTGGTATCACCACTTTGGTGAACCGCAATGAAGTCAATGATGGGGATATTATTCAACCTTTATCTTTAGGTGGTATTACCAATGGTGTTACTAATGTTGAATTAACTGCTGCCTATGCAGCGATAGCAAATAGCGGAACTTATGTGAAGCCAATTTATTACACTAAGATTTTAGATCACGAGGGAAATGTTCTTTTGGAAAATAGAGCTGAAACCTCCACCGTAATAAAAGATACCACTGCTTTTTTAATGACAAGCGCAATGCAAGATGTTGTCACATACGGCACCGCCTATGATGTACGTTTGGGCGATATGCCTGTTGCTGGTAAAACCGGAACCACTTCTGATTCAAAGGATATTTGGTTCTCTGGCTATACACCATATTACACCTGCAGCATTTGGGGTGGATTTGATAACAACATTGACTTACCTGAGAGCGATATCTATCAAACGTATAACAGGGTACTATGGAAAACTATTATGAGCCGAATTCATGAAGACTTACCAGTTATCCCGTTCGCACAACCAGAAACTATCGTAACCGCAAGCACTTGTAAAAAATCTGGTAAATTGGCTGTTCCTGGACTTTGTGACCATGATCCGCGAGGTACTCAAATTTATACCGAATATTATACTGTTGGCACCGAACCAAAAGTACCTTGTACCACACATGTTTTGGCAGAAGTATGTACCACCAGCAATGCTTTATCCAGTGCTTACTGCCCTACAAAAACATCTAAAATATTTATGAATAATCCAAGAGCAAACCAGAATGTTACAGATGATACACAATATCAAGTACCTAAAAACATTTGCTCAGTTCATACCAAACCAAAAGAAACAGAGGCACCGCCTATTAGCACACCTACGCCTCCTGTTAATCAACCAACAACTACCGCTCCCGAAACCGAGCCGCCTACAAATTCTGATAATAATAACAACAGTAATGATAGCAGCAGCAGAACACCTAACCCGTCTGTGGTTACTACTAACAACAACAATAATAGAAGTAGTGGTAATACAACTATCATAACCCCTTAATAATCAATAAAAAAGCTATGGAAGAGTGTGAACTAAGCCTCAACCATAGCTTTTCTTATTATTTTTATACGTTTTTTTCACTCATGATTAACTTCACCGCTCCATAAATCCCCGCATCATTTCCTAATTTTGCCAAAGAAAACTTCGTATTTTGGCAACCTCTAAATATATAAGAATTATAGTATTTTTCAATATAGTCTAATAATATACTGCCTGCTTTGGACACACCTCCGCCAATTACAAACACTTCTGGATCCACTACAACCGCTATATTTGCCAAAGCTTTGCCTAAATACTCACCAAATTTATCAGCTACTTTCATCGCTATCTGATCGCCTGCTTTGACGCCATCAAAAACATCTTTTGCTGAAATGTCATCTTTCTTTTGCATACAAGAAACCACATTCTCCGCTTCCAGAATATCTTTAGCCAGCTTTGTAATTCCAGTGGCAGATGCTACCTGCTCCAAGCACCCCCTATTTCCACAATTACAATCTACATCTAAATTATCTTCCACATGAAAATGTCCGATTTCCCCACCACTGCCATTGCTGCCAGTCACAATCTTACCATTATAAATAACGCCGCCGCCAATGCCTGTTCCTAATGTTACCATAACCAAGTTTTGATAACCAACACCGCCGCCTTTCCACATCTCACCAAGAGCCGCTACATTCGCATCATTGCCAGCCTTTATCGGCAAATCCAAAAGAGCCTCTAATTCTTTTTCAATCTGGACATTTTCCCAAAAAAGATTTACCGCACATAACACTTCTCCAAGCTCATTAACTGGCCCCGGAACCCCTATACCGACACCTTGAATCTGTTCCTTTGACAACGATTTTTCCGCCATTTTTGTTTTTATGGTGTCAGCAATATCAAAAAGAATATGTTTTCCTTTTTCCATTGTTCTTGTCTTAATTTCCCACTTATCTAACAAACTTCCGTCGCTATCAAAAAGACCGCATTTGATAGTTGTACCGCCAATATCTATACCAAATCCATATGTTTTCATTCCGCTTCTCCTCTGAGCTATTCTTCGTCACGCTTTTTATTCAAATTATTCTGTACTCTATTATATAATTCTTGTGCCGCATTATAGCCCATCTTCTTCTGTCTATAGTTGACTGCCGCAGCCTCTACAATAATCGCTAAATTACGCCCCGGTCTGATTGGTATCGCATGGCAAACAACTTTATTTCCTAAAAATTCAGTATATTCTTCTTCCAAGCCTAATCTGTCATATTCACTATCGCGATTCCATTCCTCTAATTTAATAACTAGATTGATTGATTGCGTATCTTTTACACTTTCCACACCAAACAATGTTTTCACATCAATAATTCCGATTCCTCTTAGTTCAATAAAATGCCGAGTTATATCAGGTGCTGAACCAATCAAAGTGTCATCACTCACTTTTCGTATTTCAACCACATCATCTGTTACCAAACGATGTCCGCGTTTTATTAACTCAATCGCCGCTTCGCTTTTTCCAATCCCGCTTTCACCCATAATCAACACACCCTCACCATATACATCGACAAGCACGCCATGAATGGAAATACAAGGTGCGAGCTGTACTTTTAGCCATCTGATGGTTTCAGCCATAAAGGAAGATGCTGTTGCTGCTGTTGCTAACATCGGAACCTGATATTTGAGCGCTAACTTTAATAGCTCTTCCTCCGGTGTGATGTCTCTGGTAAATACAATACAAGGTATATGACTAGCCATGAGTTTTTCATATATGGGCAATTTCCGTTCCATTGACAGACTTTCCAAATAAGAATATTCCACTAAGCCTATAATCTGTATCCGATCAGAATCAAAATGATCAAAATACCCAGCCAACTGCAATGCTGGACGATTGACATCCGGCAAGGTGATAACCGTTTCTGTCATATCTATTTGGGGAGTTAAATTTTGTAAATTTAATTTTTTCACAAATTTTGTTAATGACACACTCATCTTTTCTTCTCTCCTCTTTATTGTTTATTTTTTATATTATATTAATTTTATCATATCCGATATCTTACATCAATTCTTTAGTGAAAAAAATCATATACCATTTTAGCACTTTTGGCATTCATACTTTCCACTTGTTGTAATTGTTCTTCTGTGGCCTCTTTTATCGCTTCTATAGACTTGAAATGTCGCATCATAGCCTTTCTTCTAGCAGGACCAATACCTTGTATATCGTCCAATATCGAATGCACCTGCCCCTTACTTCTTAGCACCCGATGGTAGTCGATTGCAAACCGATGAGCCTCATCTTGGATTCTAGTTATCAGCTTAAAGGCTTCTGAATGTCTATCAATCGGAATTTCCACATTGTTATAATATAAGCCTCTTGTTCGATGATTATCATCTTTTACCATGCCGCACACGGGAATTTGCAGACCTAGTTTTTCCATCACTTGCAACGCTATATTCACCTGCCCTTTCCCCCCGTCCATCATGATTAATTCTGGAAATTTTGTAAAACTTCCAAATTCTAAAACAATATCTTTTTCTTTTAATTCTTTTTCTTCTTGTATTCCATGAGCAAAACGTCTTGTTAGGACTTCATTCATACTCGCATAATCATTCGGCCCTTTTACACTTTTTACTTTAAACTTTCGATAATCACTCCGTTTTGGCTTTCCTTTTTCATATACAACCATCGAACCGACTGTTTCAAACCCGCTAATATTGGATATATCAAATGCCTCTACACGAACGACATTCTTTAAACCAATTAAAGCGCTGATTTCTTTCATCGCTCCAATCGTGCGCCCCTCTTCTCGTTTCAATTTCTCTCTATCTTGAGATAACACCAAGGCGGCATTTCTGGCTGCTAATTCCACTAATTTTTCTTTTGTTCCTTTCTTTGGAACTCTTATGTATACCCTTTGCCCTCTTTTTTGTGCCAACCATTGTTCGATAATTTCAGTATCCTCTATTTCACACTGTAACATAAGCTCTCGTGGAATAAATGGCGTTCCAGAATAAAATTGTTTGATAAAACTGGTTAAAATCTGTCCTCTTGTATCATGTGGAGCCACTTGTAAAAAGAAATGATCCCGACCAATTAAACGCCCATCTCTAATAAAGAAAACTTGTACTACTGAATCTTCACCATCGACATCTAAAGCAATGATATCCTTATCCTCTCCGTCACTATAGATAATCTTTTGTTTCTCTGATATTTTTCTAACATTATTTAATAAATCCCGATATTCCATCGCCATTTCAAAATCCATTTTTTCAGAGGCGGCTTGCATTTTCGCTTCTAAATCATTCAGAATATCACCGTAATTTCCATTTAAAAATTGGATCGCTAAACCAATGTACTCTTTATATTGATTTAAATCTATATACCCTTGACAGGGTGCATCACACTGCTTTATATGGTAGTTTAAGCAGGGTCTTTCCTTGCCAATATCCTTTGGCAGATTGCGGTTACAGGTTCGTATCTTATACACTTTTCGTATTAATTCAATACTCTCCTTAACCGCCCCCGCACTGGTATAAGGGCCATAATACTTGGATTTATCTTTTTTCATCGCTCTTGAGAATAATATGCGTGGATAAGGTTCAGCTATTGTCACTTTGATAAAGGGATATGATTTATCGTCTTTTAACATCGTGTTATATTTAGGCTTATGCTCTTTTATTAAATTGCTCTCTAAAACCAGAGCTTCTAACTCTGAATCGGTGATAATATATTCAAACCGCTGAATTTTCGTCACCATTTGATCGATTTTGGCACCTTTGCTTCTGCTTTTTTGAAAGTATTGCCGCACCCGATTTTTCAAACTAATCGCTTTCCCAACATACAGAATTGCTTCTTTATCATCTCGCATAATGTAGACGCCCGGTTTTGCTGGTAATTTTTTTAATTCTTCCTCTATCTCAAACATATCTCTTCCCTTTTCTATCCTTATAACGAAGAAATGGTATAGCCACTAAGGTATACCATTTCTCTTCATTCTCTTTATTCTTTGGCTTCCTTTAATCCTATTCTAGCCTCATTTNTATTCTCTTCTACTTCTTCTGGCGTAATGCCTTTTATGCGATGATAAATCTCCATAAACTCTTTTCCTGTTATCGTTTCTTTCTCNATTAGGAACGCTGCTATTTGATCCATCGCCTCTTTATTTTCATTAAGAATCCGTTTTGCCTCTTCATAGGATTCCTTTAATATACTCATTACTTCCTTATCAATATCTGCCGCTGTCGCATCTCCACAGTTAAGAACTGCTCTATTTTCTAAATATTGATTTTCATTGGTCGCCAAGCCCATCAATCCAAATTTCTTTGACATACCGTATTGCGTTACCATCGCTCTAGCGATTCCTGTTGCTCTTTCAATATCATTAGCCGCACCTGTTGTCACGGTATCAAATACGATTTCTTCCGCTGCTCGACCAGCCAGAGTTCCTACCAGCATAGCCCGCAGTTCTTTTTCCGTATGCAAAAATTTCTCTTCTTCGGGAACATACATAACATATCCCAGTGCCCCCATGGTTCTTGGTACAATAGTGATTTTTTGGACTGGCTCTGAATCCTTTTGAACTGCACTAATTAGGGCATGGCCAACTTCATGATAAGAAACAATTCTACGCTCTTCCTGACTCATAATGCGGTCTTTCTTTTCTTTACCTACTAATACAACTTCCACTGACTCAAATAAGTCTTTTTGTGATACTGCCATTCTGCCATTTTTAACCGCCAGTATAGCCGCCTCATTAATCATATTGGCCAAATCAGAACCCACGGCACCTGATGTTGCCAATGCTATTTCGTCTAAATCCACGGTATCATCCATCGCCACATTTTTGGAATGCACTTTTAAAACATCCACTCTTCCTCTTAAATCTGGCTTATCCACAATAACACGTCTGTCAAAACGCCCTGGTCTTAATAGTGCTTGATCTAAGACTTCTGGTCTATTCGTTGCCGCTAAAATCAAAAGTCCTTTTGATGTATCAAAACCGTCCATCTCTGCCAGTAGCTGATTTAAGGTTTGTTCTCTTTCCTCATTGCCACCACCATATCTGCTATCACGACTTTTACCGATTGCATCAATTTCATCAATAAAAATAATACAAGGAGCACTTTTTTTCGCATCTTCAAATAAGTCTCTCACTCTCGAAGCCCCTACACCCACAAACATTTCTACAAAGTCTGAACCCGATAATGAGAAAAATGGCACATGAGCTTCTCCAGCTACCGCTTTTGCCAATAATGTTTTACCCGTTCCTGGTGGCCCTACCAATAAGGCCCCTTTAGGAAGTTTTGCACCTATTTTTACATATTTACCCGGATTATGAAGAAAATCTACCACTTCTTGCAATGATTCTTTTGCTTCATCTTGCCCAGCAACATTTTTAAACGTAACACCTGTATCTTTTTGGCTATATACTTTTGCCTTGCTTTTCCCAACACCCATTACACCGCCACTGCCACCGCCCATTTTACGCATAAACACGGTGAAAATCACACAAATTAGGATAAATGGGAAGAGTAAAGAAATAAGATTTAGGATAACCGTTCCCATACTGTTTGGAATTTCAACTCTATGATCCACCCCTGCTTCATCAAGGCGTTTTATGAGTTCTCCCTCATCACTTATCAATCTTCCTGTATAGTAGGAAACCTGCCTGTTTTGCCCTTTTCGCTCTGTTTCTTCCTCTATTTCGTCTCCCGTTTGTTCCTCTATCTGTTCCTGCTCTTGTCTGTCTTCTTCCTTTACAGGAGTTATCTGCACGATACTCGCTTGAAACACTACCTCGCTGACTTCTCCCCTTTCTATCATCTCATTAAATTCTTTATAAGAAATTTCCTGTTTTATAGTACTGGAAATGAAACTTTCAAAGAAACCCATCACACCAAGAAGAGAAATTGCTGCTAACATTAATATCATTAGGATTTGCCTGTTTTTCTTCTTATTCTGATTGTCTTGGTTATTCTGGTTATTTTGATTATTCTGGTTGTTCTGGTTGTTCTGGTTGTCTTGATTGTTTTCCATATTTGTCCTCCTCCCTAACTCTGTTCTTCTATTATATGATATCCGGACTTAATTAACAATCATCATTTTGTGAATTTTCCTTGTTAATTCTAAAGGTTTTCTAAACTTTTTAGATTATAAAAAGATAAACTGGGTAAATGTGTCTACTTAAGAGGAATCATATCAGACATATACCCAGCTTTTCATTTTATCCTTTATAACGTTTCATATCCATTTGGATTGGCTGACTGCCATCTCCATGAATCTTCACACATCTCTGCCACCCCATACTGAGCCTTCCAGCCTAGCACTTCACCTGCCTTGCTAGAATCAGCATAACAAGTATCAATATCTCCTGCTCTTGGCGGTTCTATTTTATATGGAATTTCTCTCTGACAAGCATTTTCAAATGCTTCAATCATCTGTATCACACTATATCCAGTGCCTGTTCCCAGATTATAGATATCAACACCTTGTCCTTTTTCCATGCTTTCAATCGCCTTTACATGTCCTATCGCCAAATCCACAACATGAATATAATCTCTAACACCAGTACCATCACAGGTTGCATATCCGTCACCAAAGACCTTCACATATGGATGCTTGCCCACTGCAACCTGAGTGATATAAGGAATTAAGTTATTGGGGATGCCTTTAGGGTTTTCACCAATCTGCCCGCTTTTATGAGCTCCAATTGGATTAAAATAACGAAGTAAAATCATACGCCAATCCGAATCGGCAACATATAAATCTTGAAGTATTTCCTCCAACATTAATTTCGTTCTGCCATAAGGATTTGTCACTGACAAAGGAAAATCCTCCTTAATCGGAACACTCTTTGGATTGCCATATACGGTTGCTGAGGAACTGAATACTATTTTTTTTACATCATATTTTTCCATTATTTTGCAAAGGTTCAATGTTCCATTGATATTGTTTTCATAATATTTTAAAGGCTTCTCCACCGATTCGCCAACCGCTTTTAAGCCAGCGAAATGTATTACCACATCTATTTTTTCTTTTTTGAAAATTTCTTCTATCGAATCTATTTTTAGTAAATCGGCTTTATAGAATGTAATCTTTTTTCCTGTTATTTTTTCCACGCGTTTTAACGCTTCTTCACTTGAATTCACTAAGTTATCTAATACAATCACTTGATATCCTTGATTTAACAACTCTACACAAGTATGGCTTCCAATATAACCTGCTCCGCCAGTCACTAATATTCCCATAGTCTTCTCCTTTTGTCCTAATCCCATAACCTTTCAGGATATACCCCCTGCTCTTTTAGCTCCTGTATCGCTTTTACAACTGCTGGCTTGTCCTCTTTATAAGTCACTCCATGCCATTTATCTGAAGAGGTGAGTACCTTTACAACCGCTTTATTGGCTTTTAATAAGGTTTCTACTACGATTGGTAGAAAATATTCACATTTTAAAGGATTCACTGGCAGTTGTGCATCTAAAAATTGTGGAAATCCCTTTTGAGCTTCTTCTAAGAAGCTTCTGGTAAATCCCCATATATTCATGGATACAGTACTATCCTGCGGTATCGCTACCCATGTTGCACCCTCATCTTCTGTATACATCACTTGCTCGTCTCTTTTCTCAATACGAGTTCTCTCCGCAATGTTCAACAAACAATTATTTTCATCTGTTTCACAAACACCTCTCGCTACATGACCATTATCGGTCAGAGTATTCTCTAATATATAACCAACCATAGCATATTGGTATTTTTCTGTATCTTGGTTCTCCATCAAATATGAATATATCATTTTAAAAGCATTTGCTCCATAGTAATCATCAGCGTTAATTACTGCAAATGGCCCATCTATTAGATCCATCGCACTCAATACCGCATGGGTTGTTCCCCACGGTTTTGTTCTTCCCTCTGGAACTTGATAGCCCGCTGGCAACGAATATAAATCTTGAAATACATAGACTACTTCTATATGTTTAGCAACTCTGTCACCAATAACTTCTTTAAATTCCGCTTCATTCTCTTTCTTTATAATAAATATAACTTTTTCAAATCCTGCTTTTACCGCATCATATAGAGAAAAATCCATAATAATATGATTTTGTTCGTCAATCGGATCAATTTGTTTTAATCCTCCATATCTACTGCCCATTCCTGCTGCCATAATAACTAATACTGGTTTCTTCATATTTTCACCATATCCTTTCCTTACTTCTTTTATTGCTCTATTCTGTCTTTCCTTTATCTTACTATATTTTCATTATTTTTTCATTAAAAACTTTTTTTGCATAAAAAAAGCTGTTATCCTCTATTTGCTTGCCAGAATAACAGCTTATTTGCTTATTTTTCTATTGGGGTTATTTTATAAATACTTGTCTTGGTATTATAGTCTAATGTATATTCTACATTATTTTTTTCATAAGTTATTATTTGATGGTGCATTTCTTCTGTCTCTTCTATCTGCTCTTGCAAGATCTGATATACATTTAACGCTTCTTGATAATTCATGTCCGGATTACAACTCATAATGAGTGCCGCAAGAGTAGAAAGCCACTTCTCTTGCTCTATCTGCTCCCATTCAAAAGAAAATGTGAGCGATGCCATATTTTGTTTCGTTTCATCATATCCAAACAAATATATAAATGCATTTTGAACCGTTTTCTCTTCATCTAAAAGGTAATAACACAAGGTCTGCGTTTCTTCTGCTATGGTAAGCTCTGATAAGGACCAACTTATGTTTTTTTCTGAAAATATCATTTCAACTTGCTCTTTGATTCCGTCTGGCGTTTGATAAAATCTACCATTATAAACATATGAACCCTTTAAAGCAATGGCTTTCTCATAAAGCTCCCTTGCCCCCTCTAAGTCCACCTCTTCTAAATAAGTCGCTGCCTGTTCATAATTTTCACTTTCCATTAAAAGTGTTCCATATTGTAAACTTATTTGCAGAAATAATTCTTTGGCTAATTCATGGTCCAATATTGTTTCCAATGTGTCTAATGCCGTTGTATAATGTCCTCTTTCATATTGCTTTTCGCCTATCGCATAGATACATTCATAGTATAGCTGCTCAGAATCTTTATAATTCTGCAATTCTTTAAAAATAATCGCCGCCTGTTCATAATCTTCTGAAGCAAATAGTTTTTTCCCCTTTTGATATTGACGTAACTCCGCTGTCATAATCAATATAATAACTACTAAAATACAACCGACTAACGTTCCGATTAAAAGCTTGATTGAACATTTCCCCTTCTGTTCCTTCAAGTCTTTTCCCTTATTATTTACTTTTCTCCCTCCCCTCTTCTTCATGTATTGTTGCTTTTCTTGCTATTTCACATAAAGCATTCTCCACACTTCCCCTTTTCTTTGCTAAGAGTACCTTATATGCTCCCCTTTGTCCTTTTTTGTCGGTTTTTAGGTGTCTTGATTATAACATATAATATAGGCTTCTTGGTGCCTGTAATCAAAATTTAACAAAAATTTAAAGAATACTATTTCAGATTGACTTTTCACCTCTTTTCGATGATAATTACAATAAAAAACGATATGGGAGTGATTTTATGGAACGAATTATTGAGGTCTCCAACCTCAAAAAATCTTATAAAAATATCCAAGCAGTAAAGGGCATCAGTTTTTATGTTGAAAAAGGGAAGCTCTTTGCTTTTTTAGGCCCAAATGGGGCAGGGAAATCGACCACTATTGATACTCTTTGTACTTTTCTTCAACCGGATAGTGGCACAGTCACTATTGACGGGCATCTTTTAGGCCAAGATGATGATGATATTCGTAGTAAAATAGGGGTAGTTTTTCAAGATGGACTGTTAGACCCACTGCTCACAATAAAGGAGAACTTGGAAATACGAGGGGCTTTTTATGGCTTAAAGGGAGCCGATTTGACTAATGCCGTAACACGGGCAGCCAACCTTACGGGCATTGATAATTTGTTAAAACGTTTTTATGGAAAATTATCGGGCGGACAACGCAGACGTTGTGATATTGCGAGAGCCTTGCTTCATACGCCTAAAATTTTGTTCTTAGATGAGCCTACTACTGGACTTGATCCTCAAACGCGAAAAATGCTTTGGGAAACCATTTACAAATTACAAAAAGAGGAAAATATGACTATTTTTCTAACTACCCATTATATGGAAGAAGCGGCAGATGCTGATTATATTATTGTGATCGATGGTGGTGAGATTTCTGCCAAAGGAACACCTCAAGAATTAAAAGAAACATATGCAAAGGATTCTATTCGGTTGATATGCTCTGATTTATCGCAAGTGAAGCAAATATTAGATGGAATGCTTCTTTCTTATTCTGTTGTAGAAACTATTATTTCTATCAAAATCAAAAAAACAATAGATGCAATGCCAATATTGGAAGCCTGCAAGGATTTTCTAAATGGTTTTGAGGTAATTAGCGGAACGTTAGATAATGCGTTTATCGAAATCACCGGAAAGGAGATAAGAGAATGATTCTATTCACTACAAGAAATTTAAAGATATTTTTAAGAGATAAGGTTTCTGTTTTCATGTCATTATTAGCAGTTTTCATTGTTTTTGGTCTCCATGTTTTATTTCTCGGAGATGTTTATACTGATGGATTTTCTTCTATCACCAATGCCCGAGAGCTAATTGACACTAACGCCATGGCTGGATTGCTCGGTATTGCCTCTGTTTCCCCAGTCATGGGTGTGCTTGGTATTATGATTTCAGATAAAGCGGGGAAAATATCTAAGGATTTTTATTCTTCTCCTATGAAACATTGGAAAATGGCCACTGGATATATCTTTAGCTCTTTTGTGATTGGGTATATCATGAGTATCATCACTTTTGTGTTAGGGCAATTTTATATTGTCTACAATGGCGGTACCATTTTGCCGCTGCCATCTATTTTTAAAGTCTTGCTGCTTTTATTATTGGTCACATTTTCAAATACAGCATTAGTATTCTTTATTACCTCTTTCTTTAAAAGTATGAATGCTTTTTCAACCGCAAGTACTGTTCTTGGCACCCTAATCGGATTTATCACAGGCATTTATCTACCGATTGGAATGCTCCCCACTGCGGTTCAATGGATTGTAAAGGCTTTCCCGTCCAGTCACGGCGTCGTGTTGTTACGACAAATTATGCTAAAAGATGCTCTCGCTAGTGTTCCTCTCGTATATGCGGAGGAATTCAAAGCTGGTGCAGGCGTTACTTTACATATTGGCGAACATCAGATGGCTGCTAGTGAAAGCGTTCTTATGCTAAGTTTTTGCTCCATTCTATTTTTTGGACTCGCTGCTTATAATGTCTCAAAAAAAAGTAAGGTCTAACATTTTTTCTCCCTTATTAGCAAAGAGGATATTAGAACACATCTTATTCTAATATCCTCTTTTATAAATCCTGTGATTCTATTTCCGCAATAATCTGTATATAATCGTTCCACATTCTATGATTGTAACAATGACTGCAAAAACTAATATCCCCATCACGCCAAGTCTCCAATATTTAATCGCATCATTTTCCTTGAGTTTTTGAACAATAGGAATAAATTCTTGTGAAAATATATTTTTCTGGCAGAATATTAAAATCGTTAAACCTAGCTGTGCCAAACAATTTGCAATCGCAAGACCTGAAACCAAGCCCGTCCATCTTCTAACCTTAATTTTCAAAATACATTCCCCAATGGATACCATTAAAACAAACATACCTATCCGAATGCAAAGCTGCCAAAATTCGGCGGTAAAAATCTGTGTTACCTGCATTCCCTCATAAGATATAAAGTATCCCACCCTAGATGTGAGATGTCCGCTGTTCATTACAAGCAAAACAATAAATGCCAATGTTAGAATAACTAATTCTACAACGGTCTCCGACAATACTATTTTTTTCTTATCTTTTTTATTTACTTCTGGCAAGTCCGCAATCTTCCACTTTTCTTTTTTCCCACTATGTCCTGTTCGTTCCGCAATTACAAATCCGATTGTAGTCCATAGTAATACTTGAATTACTCCGTCTACGCCTAAGGAAATCCCTCTTATAAGCATCTTTTCTATAAATTTACTAATTTCTATGATATCATCATTTATTGCTGCGATTGCCCCAAGAAGTATTCCCACACCACAAAGCACAATGCCTGTTATGGGTAAGAACCATTTTAATATCTTAATATATTCTCTATATAACCGCGGAGAAATTAGATATCCTGGGCTTTGCCGATATTCTTCGGCCAGTATCGAGGGCTCTCCTAGTTTATACAAGACATTCTCCACCTCTCTCTCATCGGCCCCCTCAGGTAGCATATCATAGATATTTGCCCTCAGTTCTTTTTCCACTTCTCGCTGTTCTTTCTCTGGAAGTCGGCTGATTACGGCGTAGACATAGCGTTCAATTAGATTTTCCATTTTTACATACCTCCTTTACAGATTTCCTCAATGCTATTATGAAGTTTTTCCCATTCTTTTCTTAAATCTTTATACACTGTTCTTCCTTTTTCACTTATTGAATAATATTTTCTAGGTCTGCTTTCACCTGTATCCCACTCACTCACAAGTAACTCCTGACTCTCTAGTCGGCGTAGAAGCGGATATAAGGTATTGGCTTCTATATCTATCCCTCTTTTTTGTAGTGCTTGCAATAGACTATAGCCATAATAATCTGCCTTTAAACAACAGCCTAGTACGGCTAATGTTAAACTTCCCCGCTTTAGCTCTGTTATAAAGCTTTGTAATTGTTCATTTTCGATCATTTATTCCTCCCTTTTTTTACTTACCTCTCTTTTCTTACGATTTATTTGTTTTTTATATTATACTGTGTGTTACACACTATTGTCAATATAAATTATTTTGTTTCAACAAAAAAGCAACCCCACATGAATTATGCCTTTTGAGCATTGATAAATTCATGTGGGGTTGGGGCTGTTTTCTCTTATTTTTGAAATAAATGAACTGAAATTCATTAATATTAATATCTGTCTTGCCTAACTCACTTTATTTTATGTAATTAATTTTATAATCCAAAGGTTGCTACTATTGCTTTAAATTCTGGTGACTCACCAAATGCTGTTGCTACTGCTCGGCGTGATGCGCCGGCATTTAATATACCTACCCAATAATTAACTCCTGTTGTTTCTCCCTCTCTACCCATATAAGTTCTATAAATCATTGCTACAAATTCAGTATTTGAAATATTTTGTGCATTTGCTTCTGGTGAGAATATAAGTGCTAGTGCCACTTGTTCTGGGCTTAAATTCCCTGCTAAAACTTGTGCTGTCCAATAGTTTAACCCATCTTTGTCAGCAACTCTTGATAAAATTGTGCTATAACCTCTATACACATATTTGGTTAATCCGATGTTTTCATCAGCCGCATTTGTATATTGAAGAGCACCTTGTTGTACACTGTAATCAGATGTTATTTGTGCAAAACCATCTGTTGCTACAAAACGAGGTAATAAACCTTCTCTACTCAATCCACTTTCTAAACAAATTACCCAATATTCCATTTCTGCGGCAGTTCCTGCTCTACCTAAGAATGTATTATATAAAATATCTACAAATTCTGAATTACTTACATTTCTTAACATAAACTCTTCAGAAGTTAAAAATCTAATTGCAACATCTGCTGCTGTCAATGTTCCATTCGCTAAATATTGTGTCCAATAATCTAAACCTTCTTTATCAAATGGTCTGCCTAGTATTGCTTCATACCCTCTAGCTATAAATTCTTCTGTTGGAGTATCTAGTACTACTTCTGGTGTTTCGGTTTCAGTCTCTGTTTCTGTCTCTGTTTCTGTTTCTGTTTCTGTTTCTGTTTGAGTTTCTGTCTCTGTTTGAGTTTCTGTTTCTGTTTGAGTTTCTGTCTCTGTTTGAGTCTCTGTTTCTGTTTGAGTCTCTGTTTCTGTTTGAGTTTCTGTTTCTGTTTGAGTCTCTGTTTCTGTTTGAGTTTCTGTCTCTGTTTGAGTCTCTGTTTCTGT
>JGI994J12354_10000492_pt1 | contig 39488 bp, 33 predicted proteins | sample IntmicLarv3ML3BL_FD_12354 | JGI IMG/M metagenome (IMG submission 12354) | reverse complement strand
TCAACCACTATTGATGTATCTCGTTTGTCTTTGTTTTTGCCGCCGCAGCCGCCGAGAAGTCCTGTCACCGCGAATGAAATAGCGATGAGCATAATAATGAATAATTTTAGTTTCATGTTTTTTAGCCTCCTTAATTTAAGCTACTTTATATATTATACAAAAAAAGGGGGGGGGCGCAAGTAGTTTTGTGAATAAAATAGCATAAAATAAGAAAAATATTTACCAATAATTAATTTTTGTCCATTTAGGGCGTAGACCGCAGCTGAAGCTGCTTTAGTCAGGATCTGCGGTTTCGCAGTGCGTTGCACAGCTTTTTTTCACTTCCTATGATAATGGCCTTGTATGAAGTTATAATATATTTAGACTAACAAAGCGTATCTGAAAATAAAAAGTGGGTTTGATCCTGCCTAATCTACATCCCAAAATGGACAAAAACATGGTTTAATGATATTAATTAAGCTTTTTTTTTGATTCTTGATTTTTAAATATTTAAAAAAACGTGGAATAGACAGAGTACATTTCAAATAACCTGTCATGCGATTTTTAGAACGCACGCCGTGAGCAGTGAAAGCATCGCCAACTGTAAATTAAAAATCTTTTGTCATTACACGTTGATCAGGCTTTGCCCAGCTAACGAGAAGTTGGCTGGCAACAAAGATAGAGCTGAACGCTCCGATAATAACACCGGCTAACATAGCAACAACAAAGTCCATAATAGTTGTTCCGCCAAATAAAAGCAGTGCTACAAGCGGCAAAAGAAGTGAAACAACAGTATTTACTGAACGGGCTAATGTCTCCAAAATAGAGATATTAACGGTTTCCGCAAAAGTTTTTCCCTTCATCAAACGTATATTCTCACGTATGCGGTCAAAAATAATGATAGTATCATGGATAGAAAAACCTATAACAGTAAGTAACGCCGCTATAAAAGGCGAGTTAATCTGAAACTGATCATGAAACACAGCAAAAAACCCCAGCGTTATGATAACTCCCTGCAAAAGGGTTATGATACCGGCAAGAGAGTACCTAAATCCGGCGCCGGAGATATTATACCGCAGCCAGATCCACGCCATGATAAGCAGCATACCGACTATGATAGCGATAACAGCGTTTGTCACAAATTCATTGCTTATAGTACCGCTAACCACTTCTTTGCTGTCCGGTATAGGATTTAGATTTAGTCCATGTTCTTCAGCTGCCGCAGTTACTGCCGGAGTGATATAGTCTTTTATCTGAGCTTCAAAAATAGCGTTTTGATCAACCCCTTCTTCCTCAATAAGACGTGTATTAACGATAATCTGATCATTTGTTCCGGCGCTTGCTATCTGTACATGCGCCTGAACCAGATTTTCATCTCCGCTTTCGTGAAGTTTTGCGCGAACACCCTCTAATATCTGATTTGAGTCATTTATCTTTCCCTCAACCGTATAAGAAACAAGTCCGCCGCCTTTAAAATCAATACCAAGGTTAAGCCCGTTTTTAAACAGGGCGGCTATTGAAACGATAACTAAGATGAGCGATATGATAAAATATAAACTCCGTTTGCCCACAAAGTCCCAATGTTTATATCTAAATAAATCAACCATTTGTCTTTAATCTCCTACTCTAAATTATAGTCCGTACCATTTTAAATTATGACCGGATCGAGACTTTATAAGCAACTCGAGGAACAATCTGGTAACGGTGATAGCGGTGAACAATGATACAACGATACCGATGATAAGTGTTACCGCAAAGTTCTGTACCGCGCCGCTTCCGCTTAAAGTGTAGAGCACTAAACCCGTGATTATTGACGCGACATTTGAGTCAATAATAGCGGTCAACGCCCTTGCGTACGCGGTATTAAGCGCTGTTGGGAGCGGTTTATTGGTCTTCAGTTCTTCTTTTAATCTCTCAAATATGATGATATTCGCGTCAACTGCCATACCGAACGAAATAATAACGCCGGCAATACCCGGAAGGGTTAGAGTTGAGCCAAAGAATTTTATAACTGCCAGTACCAAGAATAAATATATTAGAAGAGCCAAACTGGCCATAACACCCGGCAAGCGATAATAAGCTATCATAAATACTAACACGAGCATAAAGCCTATAAGTCCGGCTACAAGGCTCTTTGATATAGAGTCCTGACCGAGCGTAGCGCTGATAGTTCTGGTCTCAAGAACTTTAACCTTTACAGGAAGCGCGCCGGCTTTTAACAAGTTCTGTAATTCTCTTGCTTGCTTTTCTGTGTAGTTTCCGGTAATAATACCGCTGCCTTCAATCTTTGACTGAATTGTCGGAGCTGATGTTACCAGTCCTTCCAAAACTATCGCCATTTGACGGCCGACATTAGCGCCGGTCATAGCGGCAAAGTCTCCTCTTGCCGCGGTCTTCATGCCAAATGATACTGCCAGTCCGCCTTGATTGTCGTACGTGATTCCTATAGAGTTCGGATCAAGATCTCGTCCTCTCGCTACAACGATAGCGCTTTTTAAAGCCTCTTCGTCAGAGATAGAAGCACTGCCTCGATATATGCTTACTATGCCGTCATCGCCTTGAGAAACTGTCATATCTTGTGCTAACAGCATAAAGTTAAGTTCAGCAGTTCGTCCTAAAAGCCGTAAAACTTCGTCCGGATTTTTTTCTCCCGGTATCTCAAGAACTACTTGATTTTGTCCTTTGGCGTAAGCGTTAAGCTCACGGACTCCGTTTGGATCGATACGTTTTTCCATAATGCCGAGAACGTCACTCTGATCAGAAGCCGTAACCGGTTTAAAAGCCTTTTCCGCTTCAGGAGCTGTAAACTTGCCTTCGCCGAAAATTTCGCTCAGTACACCGTTTATAGTCTTTATCTGTTCTTTAGTTTTCTCTAAAGTATCAGCGTTTGTAGTTATATTAGCGCTGTTTAAAGCCAGTTCAACCTGAACATCAGTATCTTCGCCAAACGCGGCTTGAAGCGCGTTAGCTAGTTGCGCCTGTTTTCGGCCGCGCTCATTAATATTATTAATAGGTTCAGCTAAGCGGTAGGAAAATTCCGCGCGATTCGCTATTTCAAGCACAACACGCATACCACCGCGAAGGTCAAGTCCTAAACTTATATCGTGAGTTGGTTTATAAATATAAACCGGTGTATTTCCGCCAAGACGAAAAGTTGGATTCTGTTGAGAAGATTCAGCGTCCCAACTGCCGACCTTGGTTCCTACAGGACGCAAATACCTGTCGGCATCTACAGAATCTTTACGCGGAGAGAAGGTGATTGGTCGGAAAACATATAAAAATGCTATAATCGTGAGGATTATGACACCTGCCAACCAAAACGAATGTTTACGCATTTACTTATAACTCCTAATTTGCATCACATTACAAGTGATTTTTGTTTTATATTTGAAAATAAAATGTGCCGGCCGGCAGTAAAAAAAAGCGCGGCCAACGTTTTTTTACTCTGTAGTACATATTTATATATACTACAGCATTTCATATTATACCCCTGCAGGTAAAATTTGTCAAGAGTTTATATAACTTTTTCCACATTTTTTGTTCATTTTTTAAGCAAAACAGTCGTATACAAAGTCTCTTTTTAATAAAAAGCGATTAAAAAAGAACGGTTTTGTGATATTTTTTGGCTTATCGGAATAAAAAAAGCGAAAATCATTATTTTTTTCGCCTACTAAATTCAAGGTTTTAGCTAAAAAATAGGTTTTTTTACTAAAAAATTAAAAAAAAAGTGAACTTTTGTTAAAATTTACAAAAAAAAGTGAAAAAAAAGTTGTTTATCTTGAAAAAATGTGATATAATGTTGTTACATTTATTTCCGAGTGGGGTCAGGCGTGTCAGGCGGATCAATCTGTTACATCGTAAAATCGATGATCAGACTTTTTCTCTCTTATACTCGTTACCAGCGGCGAAATCAATGTAAAAACTTATATAGGAGAGAGTAACACATGAGCTACTCAGACAAACCATTAGCATGTCGCGATTGCGGCAACACATTCACATTCACAGCAGGTGAACAAGAATTTTATGCGGAAAAAGGCTTCGAAAATCAGCCAACCCGTTGTCCTGACTGCCGTCAGGCTAAAAAGAACACTATGCGCCGCGGTCCCCGTGAGATGCATACTATCACATGTTCTTCATGCGGTGGCAGAGCAGAAGTTCCGTTTCTCCCACGCGGAGACAAACCTGTTTATTGTTCAGATTGTTATGACAAACAAAAATAAGCATATAAACTAAACAGTAATGCCTTGTTTAAAATGATTTTTTAATAAAAAAGTTTTAAACAAGGCTTTTTTTTATCTGAGAAAAGTATAAACTTCAAAAAACAACCCTTTCACCGCTATTGACATTATTTGGAAATACAAGTAAAATTTATATGTTATATTTAAGGAGTTAACACCTATGATTACACGTACTATAGAACAACCGCTTGATATTATAAGAAAATCTGTTAAATCAGCCGCTGTAAAAAATATTGGCGAGACATTTGTTGAGTTTGAGACTACAGCTGTTTTGGAAAGCAAAAAAATCTTATCCTCCGCTGATCTTGACTTTACAGAAAAAAAAGCTGTCGGCGACGATATAAAAGGCATCTTACGGATAGACCTGGTGGCAGACACTGTATTTCGTGTCCGCTATTCCGAAAAAAAGCTGCCGGCCGATACTTCTATTATGATAGATACTTTGAGCGCGGCGTCAGCTGATATAGTTCAGGACAACGGTAAAGTTATTATAAATACCGGCAAAATGGAAGTCATTATTGATTTAGATAAAACCAAAATCACAGCTAAAACCGCTTGCGGCAAATATTCATTCGCTGCCGGCGGTCCGGAAAAAAATTACTTCTATAACTGGGATACCATTAATACAGGTATCTGCACTACTAAAGACAGACGTTCAATAGCTGTTGAGAATTTCGACTTGCCGGCGTCAACCGCGATTTACGGACTGGGAGAAAAATTTATCAAATTAGATAAAAGCGGACAGACTATAGATCTTGATATGATAGACGCTCTCGGCGTTACCACTCCGCGTACATACAAAAACATTCCATTCTTTTTAACTACCTCCGGATACGGAGTTTTTATGCATCACTCCAGCTTAATGACAGTTTGGTGCGGCTCACGTTCTATTTGTGATGTACAGATAGCTATAGAGGACGATTATCTTGATTATTTTGTATTTTTGGGCGATATAAAAGATATACTGACATCTTACACAAACCTGACCGGAAAAGGCTCACTTCCGCCAAAATGGAGTTTTGGTTATTGGCAAAGCAAGATAAGCTACTGGTCAGCTGAAGAAACTATTGACATAGCCAAAAAGATGCGTGAAAATAGTATTCCTTGTGACGTTATCCACCTCGACACATTTTGGTTTGAGCGCGATTGGTACTGTAACTTAACCTTTTCAGATGAACGTTTTCCAGATCCGACAGCTTATTTAAAAGAATTAAAAGATCTCGGCATCAAAGTTTCTCTGTGGCAGCTTCCTTATGTTCCGGAAGGCAACCCGTATTTTGAAGACTTAAAGTCTGTAGACGGCTTTGTCAAAACAAAGGACGGCGGCATCTACGATTGCCAAATTTGTTTTACTCCGGAGTTTAAAGGAATAGTCGGCGTCATTGACTTTACCAACCCAAAAGCGGTTGATGTTTATAAAAAATGGCTCAAAAAACTGTTCGCGCTCGGCGCTAAAGTTATCAAAACTGACTTTGGCGAGTCCGCTCCGCTTGACGGCGTTTATTATGATGGAACACCCGGACACAAGATGCACAATCTCTATCCGCTTCTTTATAATAAAGCAGCGTTTGAAGCAACCAAAGAGGGTACCGGAGACGGTCTTGTTTGGGGACGAAGCAGCTGGGCGGGCGGTCAGAAATATCCTCTTCAGTGGGGCGGAGATAACAGTCCAAACTACGATAACTTAATGCCTCAGCTCTCAGGCGGACTTTCGTTTGGTCTGAGCGGATTTCAGTTTTGGTCACAGGATATCGGCGGATTTTTAGGTAATACCAGTGACGAACTGCTCGTTCGCTGGATGCAGATGGGGTTATTTCTCTCACACGGCCGCATTCACGGTTCCGGCGACAGAGAACTTTACAAATTCACTCCTGAAACAGTCAAAATTTGCAGAAAATATCTCAATCTGCGATACGGTTTAATGCCTTATATTTACGGTGAGGCTAAAAACTGCGTTGAAAAATCTCTTCCGTTTGCCCGTCCGTTGGTTGTAGAATATCAGAGCGACAAAAATACTTATGGCATTTATGACGAATACCTCTTTGGTTCCGATATGCTTATAGCTCCTATTTACACAGAAGACGGTATTCGCGACATTTACTTACCGGAAGGAAATTGGCAGGATTGGTGGACTAAAGAAACTATTAATGGCAAAAAATGGATAACGGTTAAGACTGATCTTGAGACCATGCCTATTTATATTCGCGAAGGCGGCGTTGTCGCTGAAAGCGAAGTTTTACAGTATATAGGTGAAAAAGAGATTAGCGAATTGACAATAACTATTAATCCGTTCACTACTGACGGCGAAAACCGCAAAATCATTAACTTTAATGACGAGTTCATAACCGCTGTTTATATTGCTAAGGGCGGAGCGCATACCTTAAAATTGTCAAAAGATATTAAAGTTACTATCAAGTCAACTGCTGATATCAAACTTATCTAAGAGTATCGTAAATTGTAATAAAAAAGAGCTGGTTTAACATATTCAAATCAGCTCTTTTTTTATTTATTTCTTTTTTAAAGTAAGGTCTCCGTTCTCATAAACCGCTGTTACTTCCCCGCCTTCGTTAATAACTTCAAACACGCCGTCTTTTTTTGTAAGAACTATAAAACGCCAATTATAAGGGTTCCCTCCGGCAGCGTTAATTATATACAAACCGGCTGAATCTTTAATTTTTTCCCCGGCAAACTCTTTAACCGTCTCTTCATTGCGTTCTCGCCCCATTATATCTATTTTCAACTCTTTTTCTTGATAAAATTTTTCTATCAAGCTTTTAGCGTCATTATCGTATTTATGAAAATCAATCTTTTCGCTTATCGATAATTTGCCGATAATACCCGCGTACTTAACGCTTGGGATAATGTTCTCTCCTTCAGCAGTGAGCAGCCAATCTGTCATAGCCTTATCTTTAACGTTATCTTTTTCAAAGGTTTCCGCTGTCCCTTCAGTTATAACTTCAAACGCGCCGCCTTTAGCTCTCGTCAGAATGATAAATCGCGTTTCTTTAAATATATGGCGTCTTCCATCAAAATAGGTAGAAATTGTAAAATTACGTTGATTAGTCAATTCTTCAAAATTTTGAATAGTATATAAAATTGTTACATCTTTATCTTTACCATCAGAAAATGCTTTAATAAGAGCTTCATCTCGCAGTCTATCTGATACGTGTATTTTGAATTTTTTATCTTGATAAAATTTTTCAATTATTTTTTTGATACCGGTATTGTCCTGATCAAAATCAGCAATCTGCTCAGGCGGCAACTCGCCAAAGATACCAACATATCCGCCGCTCGCTATCACTTTTTGTCCTTCGGCGGTAAGTAACCAGTCTGTTAATTTTTTACCTTTCTCGTTACCTTTATTGTAATAACTGTAAGTGTATATCGCTAAAGGATAATTTCCGTCAGATAACGTCTCATCTGACGGAGCGACTCCATCAACCGCTAAAAATTTTATATCCATAAAAGTATTTACTCTATCTTCCGTTAACAGTGACTCCAATTTTTCGCCGGCAGCTATTTTCAGCGCTTCCTTTACAGACCAGCTATAGATATTATAACCTATAGCAGTTCTCTCAGCGTTTATATCTCTTAACATCGTTCCCATTTCGCTTATCATGAGAGACGGAATAGGAACTTCTATCAGCGGGACGTCTCCCATAAAGTCGACCATCGCAGTTTGACTGCCGGAGTCTGTGTTACGCTGATAACCGGTTATTTTCTCATCATTTCCGCCGACTTCCTTCCAGTTTGTGATTTTACCTGAGTATATATCGCGCAGCTGTTTTTGCGTTAAACTTTCAACAGGATTATCTTTGTGAACGATAAATACAAACCCTTCTTTTGCTACCGGAGTTATCACTAAGTCAGCTCCGCGTTTTTCCACAGTCTCCAATTCATTATCATAATATTTAACCGATAATAGTACATCCGCCGGATTTTTACTTCCCGGAACGAGCCGTTCGAGAGCAGCATAAGTTTTACTGTGAGTCTCTGTTACATATACGTCGGTTAAATACGCCTTAATAGCGGCATGCATAACAATAGTCGACGTACTGCCGTCTATTATCGGGTACTCCGGCAAGGCAATCGGCGGATTCATTTTGGGTGTTTGCACCTCTATGCCAAACGCCAAATTGACGGCGATAAACATAAAAAATGATAATGTTAATAAGTAAGTTATATTTTTATTCATTTAAAATACTCCAAATTTTGGTGAAAAGTTATTGGGCACCTCTAAAAACCTCGTTCACGCGGTTTTTCAAGGTGCCCATTATTATTTACACTTCGGGCTTTGGACCTACAACATATGCTCCTTCAACTTTATCGTAAGTTACAGTTTCTCTCATAGACTCTATTTCAACGCCGTTTATGTCATAATAATATGTTGTTGTTGATCTTGATATTTGAGTAGGGTCTATTATCAGCCTTTCTGTGTCATATTCATATGATACAGAACCGACACGCGCCATCTGAGTCTCTTCATCTATAGCGACGTCGTAGCACCTTATCCTAAGCAGTTCTCTTCTTTCTACAGGCGCTCTCCCCGGTTTATGCGACCAAGTTCCGGCTAAATTTCCGTCAGCGTTATAGTCTTGTCTATAAAAATGATAGTCTCCCCATCCGCTTGTCGCTACCAAATATACTATCCATTCACTCGATCCTAAATTTTCTCCGGCAAGATTTTCTTCAGTAGCTGCCCTAAATACATGACCGTTTCCTCCGGCGTCAAGACCCGCGGCAAACGAAGTATAAAAACCCATTTCACCTTCAAAAGCATTAAGTAAATCTACTGTTACCTGTGAAGTGTTAAACATAAAGTTACCCGGTTGCGGTTTATAGTTTGGTGGCCATGAATAGCCTTGCGCTATGCCGTAAGTAATGATACCGGGCCAGTTAAGTGCGTAAGCATAACTGTTGGTGGAAGTCATCAAAAACATGGGGTTTACCGCGCCTTCTCTCAGCGTAGGAAGAATCAATATCTGCTTCATAAGATGCGGCGGCGTATCATACGGCGCATGTATAGTTTGGAGTAGATTAACTCCGGACTTGTCAAAGGCGGCCAATAAATGACCGTCAAAACTATAGTCTATTTTCAGTATTTCCCAGCCCTCAAATATATATACAGGCTTAAATCTTCCGAAACCGGTATCATAACTGGGAGTGCCTATAAGCTGTTCCACTTGAAAAGCGTGCATGCCTACTTGCAATTTACCAAGTTTTTCTTCCATCAATAATCTGCCTGCGCTTTTTTCTTCTGTCGCGTCCTTTCCGGCTTGAGCAAACGCGCTAAGCGCTAAAAAGGTTAAAATTACTGATACGAAAATTACGTGTTTTTTTAGCATTGTTTTATTTACTCCTTGTCTTTTATCCTCACACAGAGGATTTATTTTATCATTATTTTGTTATTATTTCCAGCAGCTCTTTATCTTTATTAAAGCTGACTATTATCCCTAACGCTTCCGCAAAGTCAACAATGGGAGCATATATTTTGTTATGGGACATAACCATGGGATTTGAAATAAACAGTTCTTCGTCATTTATCACAACAGACAGTTCTACGGGTCTTACTGTATCTCCTGTAGAGAGCAAGTTAAATCCATCGTAATTTGAAATATAAGTCAACCAATTCGGATTATTTTTATCATATCGCGCCACTAAAGTTTCACCATTCTTATATACATAATATTTAAGTTCAGGATTCGGTTCTCCTAAAACCTGTTTCACTTCGTCTATAGTCATACCTGTTCGCAGTTTAGCTACATCTTCTTTCAACTTTGCTACTTCTGCACGTTTTTCCTTCCATAACAAAATCTCTTCATCAGTAAATAGTATCTTCGTTGTGATATTCAAACCGGATAATACACGAACTCCCGGAACAAATATTCTCGAAATTTGACTGACTTTTATTCCGAAATATTCTTCAACATCTTCTATGGGAATATATACTTTACCGTAAATAGTAAAAATAGGATTTACGGTTAGAAGTTCCTCGCCGTTTATAAAGACAGGAAAGTCGGATACTATTGCCGGATACATCCCTTTGCTGTAGTTTACAGCATCGGTAACCGGCACGTTTGTTGTTATTTCCATATATCTTCCGGCATTACGGCTGGTTGTCCAATGTAACTTCTCTGAGTTAATAACAGTTTTTATCTCTAATTCCTCTTCCAATTCTTCTATCGGAACATATATTTTGTTATCAATAGTTACCATAGAGTTTGAAGTTAATATTTTTTTTCCGTCTATAAAAACGGGAAAATCAAAACGAATCGCGTGATATATTTCAGACCTACCGAAGGTATCCCGGAATTTATATTCATTTCCTGCTGCTTTTGTATTAGTAGCCGGCATATTTTTAGTTATTTCCAGCTGCTCTTTATCAGTGTTCCAAACAACTTTTTTCACCAAATATTTTTCCAGTTCTTCTGTAGAAATATAAATCTTCCCATTAATAAATACAACTGGATTTGAAGTTTCTATCTCTTTTCCATTGATATAAAAATAGCAGTTAATTCCATTCGCGGTATATTCTGTTGCAAGCAAGTCAAAGTTGTTATTATTTGCCGCAGAGGATAATTTTCCAAAAAAGTCATAAAATAACGCTATACTTTCTTCACCCGAAAAACAGTAAAAGTGTCCGTAAGATGTCTCAAATGTAGGTCTTCCTATAAGTTCATCAACTTCAGACTTTGTCATACCTAAACTTAGTTTACTTACAGCAGACTTCATCTGCTCTATTCCCTCATTTTTTTGTTCTTTCGTAACCTCAAATTGTGCGAATAACGAAGTCGTCAAAAAGGCTAATATTATAACTATAGGTAAAAAATATTTTTTCAGCATTATTTCTTCTCCTGTTTTGTTGTTATATTCAGCTCTGTTTTTTCTTCGTTCCATTCGGCTTTTGCACCAAAATATTCTGCCAAATCCTCTATAGGAAGATATACTGTTTTAATAGTAATAAAACTGAAAATAGGGCTAAAAACAAACACTTTATCAACACCTATTAAGATAGGCAGTTTTATACTCTCCAGCACATATCCGGTTGCAAGCAAGTTAGCGTGATTGCTGTTTAGAACAGCAGTCAACTTATGAGATGAATCATATAACGAGATTAAAATTCCACCTGTTTCATGTGCAAAGTTTATATACGTATTAGCATTACGTTTTGATTGAGGTTCACCCAAAATCTGTTCAACTTCAACTTCTGTCATACCTATGCGCAGTTTACTAATATCTTCTTTAAATTTTATTATACCCGCCTTGTCTTTTATGCCAGGAGATACATCTGCTATTCTATCTATTTTCAAACTCTCTAACTGCGGAATGATCGTTGGTGGAAACGGATTTGTCATATTTTGCCAAACTTTTATTCCAAAATCTTCCTCAACTTCTTCTATGGGAAGGTATATTTTCCCATAAATAGTAAGAATAGGATTTATAGTCAAAAGTTCTTTACCATCTACAAAAATAGGGAAATCAACAACTAATGCCGGATATGTTCTTCTTTTGCGAAACAAATCAACGGTTACAGGTACATCCTTTGTTATTTCAAAATATGCTCCAGGAATACTATTCATATATGGCGAGTACTGTTGCATATCAAAAATAACTCTTATAGCTAACTCTTCTTGTAACTCCTCAACAGGAAGATATATCTTGTCTTCAATAATTGTAACAGGGTTTGAAATAAATATCTTTTCGCCGTCAATGAAAACTAAACAGTCAACAGGAAATGCCACATACTTTTTGTTGTTACGCGAACCACTAATCCACCAATATTTATGCCCGCTTTCTGTTTGTTGTTTATTGAGAACAGGTATATTTTTTGTTATTTCCAATTGATTTGTTTTCGCGTCCCAAACAATCTCTTTTACCAAATATTTTTCAAAATCTTCAATAGAAATGTACATTTGTTGGTTGATATATATAATAGGATTTAAAAAGCTCACCTTTTCACCATCAATATAAAAAGGGTAATTATCGGCGACTTGCGCAATATATTCTGTGTCTAACAAGTTAAATCCGTCTCTATTTGAGGCAAGAAATAATTTTTCGGAAGAGTCAAATCTTAACATTAAATTTTCTTCGCCCTCAAACCAGTAAACAGAATCTGTGCCGGTATAAAAGGTCGGTTTACCCAAAAGCGTTTCAACTTCGTCTCTGGTCATATCTTTTTTCAGTTTTGCGGCAGCGGCTTTCATTTGTGTTATGCCGATATTTTTTTCTCCCCGCGTAAACTCCGCTGCCTCTTGCGCGAATGATAAAATCGTCCAAAAAATAAATATTACAAGTATAAAAACTATATATTTGTTTAACATTTTATCTCCTTTTAATCTTTTTTGCTGTATATTATAGATATGAAATTATTACCTAATATATATTAAGATAACAAATATGAGTATTTGTTCCCAAATAATGATATTTTTTTGACATCTTTTGTTGTTATTATTTTTTAGCAAACTAAAAAAGTAGAAAAACCGCCTTTTAACCTTCTATTTATGGTCAAGCTTTTTTTAAAGTTTAACCTCACCTTTTTGTTATTTCAAGCTGAGTTTTCTCTTTATTAAAGCTGACTATTATCCCTAATATTTCCGCAAACTCAACAATAGAAACATATACATTATTATAGCCAATAATCACTATTTGGTTTGAAGTTAAAAATTCCTCGCCGTCTATAAACACAGGGAAATTAGCGGATTTAGCTGTATATTCTTTTGCAAATAAGTCTAACTCATTAATTATTGCCGAAGATAATCCGGCGACTTCAATAATTTCATTGTTTGTTAAATCGATATAAGCGTCAAAATCAGAATTTATTGATGTCATATATTCTATAAATAACAAATCATGCTTGGCACGGGTCATTGTTACCTTTGCATCAAAACGTAATGTTAAAAATCCGGCATCTGAAAAATAATATCTGACATCTGTGTTGCTGCTATAAGGGTTGAGTAAAGGCGGTTTGCCCATAAGTTTATACACTTCAAAAAATGTCATACCCAAAGTTAGTTTGCTGACAACGGACTCAATCTGCTTTTCAGCGAGAACTTTAGTAATCCTGTCGTCAACATCGGTAATAGGAGCATCGGTTGTTATTTCCAATGATTTTATATTACTAAACATTGTTGTAGAGTAGTCCACGTTTCTTATTTGCTGTATTTCGAAATTTTTATTTAGCTCTAAATAGTTTGCAAACATTTCTATAGGGATATATATATTTCCATTAATAATCACAACAGGGTTTGATGTCAGTAGCTGTTCGCCGTCTATAAGGACATTAAAATCAACAATTTTTGCTATGTATTCGGTCACTGTCGCATCAAGCTCATCTTGTGCAAATAACGAAATTGTCAAAAAGGCAAATATTATAAATATAGGCAAAAAATATTTTTTAATCATTACTTTTTCTCCTGTGTTGTGGTGATATTCAGCTCTGCTTTTTCTTCGTTCCAATCGACTTTTATGTTTAAATATTTTGCCAAATCAACTATCGGAAGATATATTTTACTGCTATAGTCAAGAGTCACAATAGGACTTGAAATTACTATTTCTTTGCCGTCTAGAAAGGCAGGAAAAGATACTGTTTTGCCGTTAAATTTTAGCGCAAGTAAGTTAATGTTGTCTTTATTTAGCAGAGAACCGTACAGCACAGCAAAAGTTCCTAACTCTTTATGCCTATAGCGCGCGGGCGTAGGACTGCTTCGAATCCAATCCGATGAGCTTTCATAACGTTCGCCCAAAACCTGCTCTATTCCGCCGTCAACTTGGGTACCATCACGCAATTTAACGAGACCTTCTTTGAACTGTTTTAAAGTATCATAGTTTATAGCAGGTTTAAATCCGTCTTTCACGCCTGTTTTTATCTCTAAAAGCTCATTTTTTGCATAAAAATAAACTCTTATGCCTAAAATCTCTTCAACTTCATCGGCCGGCAAATATATTTTCCCGTCAATAGTTACTATTGGGTTAAAAGTTAAAAAATCTTTGCCATCTATAAGTATAGTGGCATCGGTAGCTATTGCCTCATATTTTTCGTCAAAAGTATTTGTCGGCTTTCGATTATTATGCCTATTGTACTGCAATTTTATCTTAAAACGCTCCGAAATCTCTTCCACAGAAAGATACAGGGTATCGTTATCAACTAAAATAGGATTAGCCATTATAAGTTCTTCGCCATCAACAAAGACAGGAACATCTACTATATTTAGCGCATACATAGCCAAACCATCTATGTAATATTGTGTGTATATCGGTCTGGACATTAACTGCTTATTTGCTTCTTTATCCCAACTAATTTTTGTTCCAAATATATTTTCAATATCCTTATCGGAAAGATATATATTTTCTGTAGTAGAAGATTCGCTGATTTTACCGTTAAGGCGTAAACTTTGGTTTGAAAGCAAAAGTTCTTTCCCATCTAGAAAAATAGGGAAATTAAACACCGGCAGATAACAATAATCCGATGACATTAATTGCAGCAAATCAATACCGTACTTGTTAACGACTTTTACTTCACTGCTTTCAATCTTGCCCGAGACCAATATGTAATAACTGATCTCCATCCATTCTCCGCCGTCAAACATATAAACATCGTTCTCTCTTTTGGTTTTAGAAGTAGCTTTGCCTAAAATCTCCTCAACTTCGGCTCTTGTCATATTTTGTTTTAGTTTACTGACAGCGTCTTTTATCTGTATTATGCCGATATTTTTTTGCTCTTGCGTATACTCTGCCGCCTCTTGCGCTGATAACGAAACCGCCAAAAAGGAAAGTATCATAAATATAGGTATAAAATATTTTTTCAGCATTATTTTTTCTCCTGTTTTGTCGTTATATTCAGCTCTGTTTTTTCTTCGTTCCAATCGACTTTTACCCCTAATATTTCAGCGAAATCAACTATCGGAATATATACTGTACTGTTGCCAAGAGTTATGAGAGGGCTTGAAATTACTATTTCCTCACCATTTATAAAGGATGGAAAATCAACAGTTTCGGCGTCAAATTCAGTAGCAGATAAGTTAATTCCATTTTCGTTAAAAATAATTTTATTTATATGCTGCACCACATAAAAATATCCCAAATCTTTATGTCTATAGTGCATTGTAAATGTATTGATTTCAGGAATACTATTCATATAAAAACTATCATTAAAAGTATAATAATGTTCACCCAAAACCGACTCTATTCCGCCGTCAATTTCAATGCCATCACGCAATTTTAGGATATATTCTTTAAACTTTTTCAAAGCATCATAATTTTTTGTTGGTTTAAATCCGTCTTTCACACCTGTTTTTATCTCTAACAATTTATTTTTTTCATGATAACGGACTTTTATCCCAAATTTTTCTTCAAATTCATCAGCCGGAAGATATATTTTGTTGTTTATAGTTACGATTGGATTGAAAGTTAAAAATTCATTTCCATCTATAAAAATAGGAGAATCAGTAACTATTGCCTTATATTTAGCGTCAAAAGTATTAGTTGGTTTTAGATTACTATGCCTATTGTATAACATTTTTATCTTAAAACGCTCCGACATTTCTTCCAAATGAAAATATACTGTATCGTTAAAAAATACAATAGGATTAGAAATTAAGAGTTCCTTGTCATCTATAAAAACAGGGACATCTATAACCTTCGTCAAATATTTTGATTCGGTGTCTTTTAACTTCAGGTTTTCTTTGTCCCACCTAAATTTTGTTCCAAATATATTTTCAATATCTTGAGCGGAAAAATATATATGACCTTTATAAAGATAATCGGACCGAAGTTCTAAAACTTGATTTAAAATCAAAAGTTCTTTCCCGTCTATAAAAATAGGGAAATCAAATATACTTGCCGAATACCCTGTTTGCAATAAATCAATACCGGATTTATTATCAGCAAGTATCCACGTTTTACCATTGGAGCGTCTGGAATTTAATACAAGGCTTTCGCCGCCTTCAAATCGGTAAGCAATAGACACTTTATTTTTATACGCCGGTTCGCCTAATATTTCTTCTGCTTCGCCCAGTGTCATATCCTTATTAAGTTTAGCGGCGGCAGCTTTCATTTGTGTTATGCCGGCGGTTTTTTCTCTCTGCGTAAACTCTGCCGGATCTTGCGCGAATGACGAAACCGCTCCAAAAATCAATATCGCAAATATAAAAACTGTGTATTTCTTTATCATTCGTATTTCCTTCCAATTTTTTTGCTGTAAAATAGCTATGAAATCATTACCTAATATATATTAAGATAGCAAATACGCGTATTTGTTCCCAAATAATGACATTTTTTTATTATATTTGACAATGATAGATATCAACAAAAAAATAGACGGGAAAGCGTAATGACTGGAGGCAAATACACTCATAATTTGAGATATTTTTCAAGGATATGTTACCATAACTTAACAAAGATGGATTTTTACGACATTAATAAATTTTTTGCTTTCATCTACCTATCTCCGCTAGCCGCGCAACGGGGCATTACGGAGACTTGCAGATTCTTTAAGAAGTCGCCGCAAAATTAGAGATAGGCCCTATTTGTTTTCATTTAGTTTTAGTTTTTTGAGTCCTTATTCCCTGTAGACGATTTCATTATACCTGCTTTTTTAAGCGCAGCAAAAACATTGCTTTGTATTTGGTGGTTCATATCAAGCGTTCTGCTAAGACTCTTTACACAAAACTCTAATTCTTCTATGCGTGTTTCCTGTTTGTCTAAACGTTCTACCAATGCTTCATATGTCAAATCTTTTTTAGTCATTTTTCACTCTCCCTTTTTATATTACTGTAGTAGTAGTATTTCTGTTAATGAATATAAAACATTAAAAAAGACGATTTCCCTCACTTTTGTATTTAGTATTTGCTATTATTATTTTTTTCGCAAACTAAAAAAGTAGAAAAATCGCCTTTAAATCTTTAAATTAAGGCCTAAGCTTTTCCAAAAAGCTTAGTTTCGTAGTCTTCGTGAACTCTCGTAAACCTTCACAAATTTCGCCTCGGTGTACTCTTATTTACCGGCTTTTGAGATCGCTTCTGAAGAGTCAATCTTAAAAGACGGACCCATAGTAGAAGTAACCGCTATTTTTCTTACGTAAGTACCTTTGGCAGATGATGGTCTCTGGTGCATGATAGCCTGGAACAGAACCATAAAGTTTTCTTCTAACTGATCAACGCTGTAAGAAGCTTTTCCGATAGCTACATGTACGTTAGCCGCTTTATCAACTCTGAAAGAAGCTTTTCCGCCTTTTAAGTCTTTTACAGCCTGAGCTATATCGTCTGTTACAGTACCGGCTTTCGGGTTAGGCATTTTGGGACCCAGTTTTCGGCCGAGTTTACCAACTATCCCCATCATATCACGGCTGGCAACCAAAATATCAAAATCTTTAAATCCTTTATCTATCTGGTCAACCAAGTCTTCAGCGCCGGCAATATCAGCTCCCGCCGCAAGCGCGGCTTCAGCGTCTCTTGTAAACACAGCTATTTTAGGCGATTTACCTGTGCCGTGCGGCAGTACAACGCTTCCTCTGACCATCTGGTCACTCTGTCTTGGGTCAACGCCAAGTCGGACAGCAACTTCAACAGTCTCATCAAATTTCGCAGATGCGGCAGTCTTCACGGCATTAAACGCGTCAGCTATACTTGCCGGCTCTACTATATCTATTTTTATTAACGCTTCATTGTAGCGTTTTCCATGTTTTCGCATAATTTCCTCCTGTGGTACATTCAAGACAGTCAATAATTATATGACTGCCTCTCCCACTAATTTAGTCTTCCTCAACGATAATGCCCATGCTTACTGTTTGACCTGCGATAATTCTCATCGCGGCATCAATATCATTAGCATTCAAGTCAACCATTTTCTGCTCGGCAACAGCTCGAACATGAGACATCTTAACAACTTGCGGTTTATCTTGACCGGGCAAAGCAGAGCCTTTTTCAAGACCGGCTTCTTTTAAAAGAAGTTCGGATGCCGGCGGGGTTTTTAAGACAAATGAAAATGTACGATCTTCATAAACTGATATTTCCACAGGGATAGTGCTCCCTGCTTTATCAGCAGTTTGCGCGTTGTACGCTTTTATAAACTCCATAAGATTTATACCGTGTGGAGCAAGCGCGGGACCTACCGGCGGAGCTGAAGTTGCTTTACCGGCGGAAAGTTGCAATTTTACTTTTGCAGCTATTTTTTTAGCCATTTTTTTCCTCCGACGGGACGTTTCTTTTTTAAAGCCGGTAAATCATATTTGAATAATATGAAAAAAAGATTTTTGCAGAATATTTTATCACCATAAGCTATTATTTTAATCGCTTTTATGGTTTTACGGCAATTTACTATACGTTTCTAAGCATTGTTTTTGCTTAAGCTTTGACGCAAGCCTATTGTTGTAGTCTCGCAAAATCTCTAATTCCGGCGCATAAAAATTATGCCCCTCCCCCAAAATTAATAAGCGACTTTTTCTATATCGCCAAATCCTAAAGTCACGGGGGTATCGCGACCAAAGAGTGATATGAGGACTCTTATTTCCTCTTTAGGGATACTTACTTCTTCTATAGTACCCTGAAAATCTGCAAATGGACCATTTGTTATCTTAACAATATCGCCGATATTCCAGATAACTGAAATTAACGGCTCATCACCATCTGCCTGATCCAATATATGTTTTATTTCGCTCGGCAAAAGGGCTTGCGGTTGTTTATCAGGTCCGACAAAACCGGTAACACCGGATGTGTTGCGTACCAAAAATCTTGTCTCATCGTCAAGATCCATATCGATAAACACATATCCGGGAAAAACCTTTTGCTTACGTATTTGCTTTTTACCGCCGCGAGCAGAAGTTATCTCATCTTCGGTGACAACCAAAATTCTATAAAATTTGCTTGCCAAACCCTGTGCTTGAGCTCGTCGCTCAATGCTGAGTTTAACTTTATTTTCGTGACCAGTAAAAGTGTGGATTATATACCAGGCCATTATTTTTTATCCTGTAATAACTAAAAAATGAAGTTCACTTCTGATTTTTTAGTTAAAAAATTGTCTTTACTATTTAACCAATACCTAATTTCAACATAATGAATCCGGCTAAGCGGTCATAAATGTATAAAATTATAGATACAACAACGATTGTTAAAAGAACTGTCGTGGTTGATTTCATGAGCTCATTTTTTGTGAGCCAATTCGTTTTTTTTAGCTCAACCATAACTTCGCGCAAAAAATGACCTTTTTTCTTTGGAGCCTGTTCATTGCTCTGCATTTCTATAGTATTGTCAGCCATAACTTTAACGTCTCCTGTCGCCCAAATAGTTTTCTGGGAGTTTTGAACTCAGGGAGTTTTATAGTCTGTTTAAGGTTTTTATCTATTAGTCAGATAAATCCTCTCTCAAACAACCCTGTTTCTTATATTTAGATTACTTGCCTGCTTTTGCGTCAAGACCTGTTTCTCTGTGGTCAGTATGTTTTCGGCAAAGTGGGCAATATTTTTTTAGAACCAGGCGTTCCGGATCGTTCTTTTTATTTTTGTAAGATGTGTAGTTTCTGCTCTTGCAAGTTGTGCATGCAAGCCAAAAACCACGATCTTTAGTACGTGATAAACGTGCCACTTTTTTCTCCAATATCAAAGGTATACAGGGTCAGAGCAGTCTTAAGATCTAAGTCTGCGCCTTCCCTGTAACCTTTTAAAGTTTATTTTAAGGTAAGATCATCATTTTATATACTTGATCTTTCCCGAGGTATTGTCTGTAATTATAAAAATTAAGCTATAATTTTAGATACAACACCAGCACCAACAGTATGACCGCCTTCGCGGATAGCGAAACGGAGCTGTTCTTCCATAGCGATTGGTTGTATAAGCTCAACTTCAACTTTTACATTGTCGCCGGGCATAACCATTTCAGTATCGCCGGTAAGTGTTACAACACCGGTTACGTCGGTTGTGCGGAAATAGAACTGTGGACGATATCCACTGAAGAACGGAGTATGACGTCCGCCTTCATCTTTTCCTAAGATGTAAACTTCTGCCTCAAATTTGGTATGAGGTTTGATGGTACCAGGAGCAGCCAATACTTGACCGCGCTCGATATCTTTTCTATCTATACCACGGAGCAAAAGACCAACATTGTCGCCGGCTTCAGCTGATTCGAGTGATTTTCTGAACATTTCGATGTCGGTAACAACGGTCTTTTTCGGAACCGGCTTCAAACCAACTATCTCAACTTCCATATTACGGTTTAAAACGCCGCGTTCAACACGACCGGTCGGAACTGTACCGCGTCCGGAAATGGTGAATACGTCTTCAATACTCATAAGGAATGTTTTATCTTTATCGCGTACCGGAGTTGGGATATATTCGTCAACAGCAGCCATAAGTTCAAAGATAGGAGCGTAAGCTGGATCGCTAGGATCGGTTGAACCGCCTAAAAATGCTTCGTTGGCTTTAAGAGCGCTTCCTTTAATAACAGGAATATCATCACCCGGGAATTCGTATTCGCTTAAGAGTTCGCGGATTTCCATTTCAACAAGTTCTAAAAGTTCAGGATCATCAACTTGGTCTGTTTTGTTCATGAAAACAACGAGTTTAGGAACGTTAACCTGACGAGCGAGCAAGATGTGTTCGCGAGTCTGCGGCATAGGACCGTCAGCTGCTGATACAACTATGATGGCGCCGTCCATCTGTGCCGCACCTGTGATCATGTTCTTGATATAGTCGGCGTGTCCTGGACAGTCAACGTGCGCATAGTGACGAGCTTCTGTCTCGTATTCAACGTGCGCGGTGTTGATCGTGATTCCACGAGCTTTCTCTTCCGGAGCTGAGTCAATCTGGTCATATGCTTTAACGGTTGCAGAACCGCCAAGGCTAAGCACCATAGTTATAGCTGCAGTAAGAGTAGTTTTGCCATGGTCAACGTGACCAATGGTACCAATGTTAATATGGGGTTTGGTTCTCTCAAATTTTGCTTTACCCATTTTTTCGCTATCTCCTTAACGATTTATTTTATTTTATAGCTTTATTCGGGGCAAAGATCCACCCCGGTTTTCAGGGGAAAATAAAACCCCTTAATAATTTTAACATCCAAAATGTTCGTTGTTTTAGGTTTCAGACTTACTTTTCAAACAGTAATCATCGTGATTTTTTAAAAAAATCTGGAGCCTCCAACCGGACTTGAACCGGTGACCTCGTCCTTACCAAGGACGCGCTCTACCGACTGAGCTATGGAGGCGTTATCATCAGGTTTTTTTTTCAGCGCGTTTTTCGCTGATATTTCCCTAATCTCGCGACCTCTCCGTTAAAAGCGAGACCCCTTTACTTACTTACTTAGCTTTAGAAAAATGGTGCCGGGAGAAGGATTTGAACCTCCGAAGGCATACGCCGGCAGATTTACAGTCTGCTCCAATTGACCGCTCTGGCATCCCGGCATACTTTTGAGATTTAACGTTTATGGCTTGTCGCTTATCACTTGCTATTTAACGCTTTCCATTTATTATTTGACACTTATCGCTTGTTTTTGGCGCTTATCGCTTGCAATTTGTACTTTTTAAATCTCGTTATATGCCCCACTTTTTAGGCAAATATTTGCCACCATGTAAGCAAATAATAGACTGGTCAGCAAACGCTTTCCAGTCTCAACATATATTATGATACAACTTTCGAAAAAGTTTGTCAAGGGGTTTGTTTGAATTATTTTAAAATAATTTACATTTTTTGCAATAAATATATTTCATGCTGATAGCTATAAAGTAGGTAAAGACTCAAGAATTATAGATTCTTTGAACAGGTCAACAGTTATCAACACCTCCTTGCTTTCCTCACCGTAGTATGAATAATTAACAGCTATATTTCCCTCGCGCTCTTTGTCAAGACCGTAAGAATAGATGAAATGTCTGCTTGTCGGCAGTATCGCGGCAAAATCTTTATTGCTGACCTGTCTGACATCTCCGTGAGTATAGATAGAGCTTGGTTCAACCGGCACCCAACCATAGTCAGGAACGTAAAACTCTGCCCAGGAATGCCTGTCATCTGACATCATAAGTTCCTCTATACCTTCGCGTAAATCTTTTCGCGGCCAATAACCGGAAACTATCCTTGCCGGTATACCGTTAGCGCGGCAAATAGCGACAAAAGCGCCGGAAAACTCAGTACAAACGCCGCGCATAGTCTTTATAGCGTTTAGTGCAGAAGTATTAGCATAAAGTGGGTTGGTATCGTAGGTCATACCGGTGTTTATATAGGAGAATATTCCGTAAACTCGTTCCATAACAGTCCAATTTTTATCAAAATTTTGAGCCGCAGATATAAACAACGGATCAGCGCTTTCTATAGCCACAGAAGGCAGTAAATATTTTTTATTATCTTTAGTGGTAAATTTAGAATAATCTCCCTTTACTTCCCAAATAGCGTCATCAAAACTAACAGCGTAATTAACCGATGTGCGGCTCACAATTATCTCTTTTTTTTCACCGCTCTTTATTGACGGAAATTCATGTATCGCGTAATAATTTCCGAGATCGTCAGTGTTCCATTTTATAGGTTCAGGTGTAACGTTTCCTGTTATATTCACCTGATAGATAGAATCATCTTGTCCGACTAAAATAGTCACTAAAACGTCAACAGCCTCTCGTTTAGAGGTATTTTGTACAGAAAAATAATTTTTTACAGTAACTTTTAACGGTTCATAAAGTATTATTTTTTCGCTTTCTGTCTTTATATCTTGCGCTAAAAATGACAGAGAACCGGCAGATAATATAAACATAGTTAATAAAAATATTATCCGTTTCATGTTTAGACCTTCGTTATTTATTTTTTTTATATAACAAAAAATAGTATTACTCAACCTTTTCTTTTATGCTTATCATTTGGTTGCCGCCGGCGATAGACAAAACAACATCCATACCGTTGATTACTTTACCAAATACCGCATATTGATTATTTAGGTATGACACTTCGCTCAAAGTAATATAAAACTGGCTGCCGGCGCTGTCCGGAACAGCGGTTCTCGCCCAGGCAAGTGCGCCCTCAACATGCTTTAGTTCAGGATTGATTTCCAGTTTAATAGCGTATCCCGGACCTCCTGTACCTGTTCCGGTCGGATCGCCGCCTTGAATAACAAAGTTCGGCACAACGCGGTGAAAAATGAGTCCGTCATAGTATCCGGCGTCCGCAAGTTTTACAAAATTAGTGACAGAGAGCGGAGCTTTATCACCGTAGAGTTCAACGGTTATATCACCTTTTTGGGTTGATATAACATAGATCACCGTACCTTTTTCTCTTGTAGTTTTTACATCTTCAGCTGTCGGAGGTGTAACTTCTACCGCAGAATCGCTCTTCCCTGCAGGAAAAATAAATGTCTCGTTTTCAATGAGCTTATCGTTGTTGTTTTGAGCATAGACTGAAATGGAAAATACAGCTAAAACAAGCAATAACAATAATTTTTCAAATTTGATGTTCTTCATAATCCTTCCACATTTCCTTAGATTTTAATTCTATTTTAACACTTTGGCGAGGTTAATTTTTTCTTCGTTTAAGTTAATGGTAACTACTTTTTTTATCACATTACCGTTTTGATCCTGAGTATCCGCAGCCATATTATTTTCATCAAGAGTGCCGTAAGCACAAATTCCTGTCATACATTTAGGAAATGTTATACCGGTTCCATCATCAAAATTTATGGTCATCCAGTCCCGTCCTTCTTTTCCGCTGTGTCCAACTATATAAAATGAAAATTCTCTAAAACTGTCATCCGACATATTTTTTACAAGACTTTTATCCGCGTTAACATAGTCATATTCGGCGAGAATTTTCCCGTTTGACTTATCATAAACATACTCTGTTTTTAACACTAAAGACAAGAGATAGTTCTTTTCTTTTATCGCTTCATCTTTTTTAGCAGCGGAAATAATTACTTTTTTTCGCTGCCCTCTTCTTTTTTGGCTTCAGCGTTTTTTTCACCATCAGCGGGTTTATTTGTAACGATTCCTTTTATAATGTCTCCTTGTTTAACCTTTTTAACTGCCTCCATACCTTTTGTCACTTTACCAAACACTGCATAAGCGTTATCCAAAAATGCCGTTTCGCTAAGAGTTATATAAAACTGACTGCCGGCACTGTTAGGATCATTTGATCTTGCCCAAGCAAGCGCGCCCACAACGTGTTTCAACTCAGGATTAATTTCACGTTTGATACTGTATCCCGGCCCTCCGCTGCCGTCTCCTGTCGGATCACCGCCTTGAATAACAAACTCCGGCTCAACACGGTGAAAAGTCAGTCCGTCATAAAATCCGGCTTCAGCGAGCTTTATGAAATTAGCTACTGAAAGGGGTGCTTTATCACCATAGAGTTCAACTTCTATATCACCGCGGCTGGTCTTGATAACCGCCGTAAATGTTCCGGCTTCGCGCGCGGCTTTGACGTCTTCCGCGGTTGGAGGAGTAACTTTAACTTTGGAAGTCGTTTGTAAAGCATCAAAGATAAAAACGCTTTCTTCTATCAAATCGGACGATTTATTTTCCGTGCCGTTATTTATAACAGCGGCTTTTCCGTCTCCGCCATAGAGGTTATCATCTGCTTCTGTATTTTTCTTCTTGCATCCTGAAAGCATCAGCGCGGCATACAACACGAACAGCAAAATAATTAACGCGATATTACATTTCACAAATATATTTCTCCTTGATTTTTTTTTATTTCCTTTAATATTTTTTCCCTAAATCGCTATGTTTTAAACTTTTTAATTTTTCTAAAAACTCAAAATCCGTCAATTTTAAACTGATTGGCGTTATAGAAACATAATTATCCTGTACAGCTTCGTTATCGCTCTCTTTATCATCATTGCCGTTTAGTATAACATTTCCGCAAATCCAATAATAGTCACGCCCTGCGGGGTCAACTCTTTTTTCCACTCTCTCTTCATAACGTCTGGTACCTTGAGCGGTAAACTTTATTCCTTTAATCTCTAAAAGCGGCAAAAAAGGAACATTAACATTATAAAAACTGTCATGCGGTAAACCATTTTCCATAACTAACTTCACCACCTCACGCAAATAATAAGCCACGGCGGAAAAATCATTAGCTGTAAACGAGTCTAAACTTATAGCTATAGAAGGTATAGAGCATATAGTTCCTTCCATAGCCGCTCCGACTGTACCGGAATATGTCAAGTCTTCTCCCATGTTTGACCCTTTATTTATGCCGGATACCACCAGATCACATTCATCCATAATATGCGACACGCCAAGCACTACACAGTCACTCGGAGTTCCGCTGCAGCTATACGCTGTACCTCCATCCGGCAAAGGTATGACTTCCGCTCTTAACGCTTTATGCAGCGTTATTGAATGTCCGCAGCCGGAACGAGGTCTGGAAGGAGCTACAACCGTCACATCGCCGAATTCTGTAAGCACAGTTTTTGCCGCCAATATCCCGTCAGCGAGTACTCCGTCGTCATTAGTCAATAATATTTTTAGTCTTTTCATATGATTTTATCTGCCGGTTTCAGTTAATTAAGATTAAAAAACCTCAAATGAACCGACAAATACCATTTCAGCCGGTCCTGTCATATAAACATGATTATTTTCTTCATCCCATTCTATCATAAGCGGTCCGCCGGGGAGTTCAACAGTTGCTGCTCTACCTATAAGTCCATTCAGCGCGGCAGCGACTAAAGTAGCGCAAGCTCCTGTTCCGCAAGCAAGAGTTATACCGGCTCCACGCTCCCATACCCGCATAATAATATAATCTTCGCTGATGATTTGAGCAAACTCCACATTGGTTTTTTTGGGAAACGCCTTATTTATCTCAACAATTCCCCCTATCTCCTCAACAGGATACTCTAAAACATCGTCAACAAATATAACTGCGTGCGGATTGCCCATAGAAACAGCTGTAATATTTAACTTTAGAGTATCATTTAACTGTACAGGATAATTTATAGACTGTTCAACATCCGCTGCCATAGGCACTTTTTTCGCGTTTAATTCAGGCTCACCCATATCAACTTTAATAGAGCTGACCTGTCCGTCTTCTACTATAAGCTCCGGAACTATAACGCCGGCTAAAGTTTCAACCGTAAATTTTTCTTTATCTGTCGAGCCTATTGTATACAAAAATTTCGCAAAACAACGAATACCGTTTCCGCACATTTCAGGCTCCGAGCCATCGCTGTTAATAATTCTCATCTTAAAGTCGCATTCTTTTGACGGTAAAGCCAAAATAAGCCCATCACCGCCTATACCAAAGCGTCTGTCACATAAATCTTTTGCCAGTACAACTAATTCTTCGATATCATACTCAGCTTCTAAACAATCAATAAGTATAAAATCGTTCCCAAGACCGTGCATTTTCACAAAATCAATCTGCATAATTTCCTTTTTTTTAAGTTGGCGTTTTTTACGGTTGGCGATGCTTTCACTCTTAACGGCATACGCTTTATTCAAAGCGAGATAGCGAAACTGTAAAATAAACTATAAATCGTCCGTTTTGTGTGGGAGATTGGACGAATCAAAGTGAAGCTGTGCAAACGCACCGCGAAACTGACTATTCGTTCAAAGGCGCGCATTCGCGCCGATCTCCCCTCAAAACGGACGATTTTTTAGAGTTCTTCTATCGGGGCAGCCGCGTTACGGTGATCTATTTTAGACATACCTGCGGGAGCGTTAACATAACGAACACCATTTTTGATAACTTTTAAAACATTTTCATTATAAAATGTGGGATAAGATTCATGTCCCGGACGGAAGTAAAATACTTTGCCGGCGCCTTTAACCCAGCATGCTGCTGAACGGAAAACATCTCCGCCTTTAAACCAGCTAAGCATTATGAGTTCATCAGGAGTTGGAATATCAAAAAATTCGCCGTACATTTCTTCGTGTTCCAATTCAAAATACAGAGGAATACCTTCTAAAATAGGATGTTGCGGCATAACAGACCAAAGTCGCTCTTTTTCTGCTGCTTCTCTCCAGCTCAAAGCGCATGTTGTGCCCATAAGTGCTTGGAATATTTTTGAAAAGTGGCCGGAGTGTAGTACGATCAGCCCCATTCCGTCTTCTAAAACTCTTCTTTTTACTTTTTCAACTATAGTATCTTGTACATCGCCGTGCGCCATATGTCCCCACCAAATAAGAACATCGGTGTTATTTAATACATCATCGGTCAAACCATGCTCAGGTTCGTCCAATGTCGCTGTTTTAAGATCAAAATCAGCCTCTTTACCGAGGTATTCAGCTATAACTGTGTGCATACCGTTTGGGTATACAGCTTTCACTTCTTCACTATTTTTCTCGTGTCTGAATTCGTTCCAGACTGTTACTTTAATTGCCATTATACTCTCCTTAACTTTTTTATAAACTATTATATTGTGAAATATACCACAATTTCCGCAAAAAGTCAATACTTTTTTAGCAATTTATGATGTAGAAATAAAATTTTTGCTATCGTCTACCTATCTCCGCTGCAAGCAACGGAGTATTATGGCGACCTACAGGCTCATAAAGGAGCCGCCGCAAAAATGGTCTACAGGTACGAGGCAAGCCTCGGGGAATTGAACCCATAGAGATTAAAATTTACAAAAGCTTAACGAAGATTATGCGAATATTTTACGAAAACTACGAAGACAAGCTTTTCGGAAAAGCTTGACCAAAACTTAAAGATTTGATAGCACTTTTTGTGATTTGCAATCTACAAAAACGCTATCAAATAATTTAAAATTTAATAAAAGTTTATTGAAAAATATTTCTTTATAACCATAGTTTTTATAGGTAATAAAAAATAAATTTAACAAATGTAAAACAAAAGCTTTTTCGTTCATTTTTTTATATCGGCAGAGAATGGAACAAACGGAGTTCAAACATATGTTCGGGAATGACTTATTTTGCGTTAAATGAAACGTACGCCGGTAACAGTGAAAGCATCGCCAACCTTAAAAAATCGTCCGTTTTGGGAGGGAGATTGGACGAAGCAAGGCGAAGTGTGCGAATGCACTCTAAAGCCGATGATTTTCGTTCAAAGCAAGCAAAGCTTGCGGTCTCTGCCCAAAACGGACGAAAAAAGTTATTTGATGATGTAGGTGGTATAATCCTCAGATTTAAACCTTCCGTTTTCAACCTTAACATCTTCACCGCTGGTTTGGTTAAATACAGATTTACCTTTTTTAACCGCTACGGAATGAGATTTAAAGCTGAACAATACTTGAGTTTTTTTATCTTGGCTATCCCACATAACGCCTTTGCCGTTTTTCAAAAGTGTTCTGGTATGCATATAAAGATATACAGCTCGATAATCAAAGTTAGCTTGTTTTATTATAGGAGCGGCTACTTTGTGGAAAGATACGTCTTTCCCGTCTATCTTATGGTATAAATTTTGCGTTCCCGGAGATTTATAAGCGAGCATTTCATAATAATATTCGGGTCCGCGTTTTACTTTCTTACCGCTTGAAGTATTATTGGTCGGTATGATAGAATAACCTACGTTTACGGAACATTGATACGCGAGCGGTTCTGATCCCGGAGCATTATATGCGCCTTGTACGCCGTGTTGCGGCTGACCCCATGGACCAAGAGATTCTATCAGCATATGCAAGCCGGCTTTTTGCCATTTTGCTGTCATTTGAGCCAGTCGTCTCCATTGGGTATGAGCTTTTAAAACGCCTTCATTATCTTTCGGGTCGTTGTAGTTAATGGTCTGGAAATTGATAGGCATCCAAGCGAAGTTATAAAATGAGTCATACAAAAATCCGGCAACAGTCGTATTTTTATGACCGGCAATTACCTTTTCTTCAAACATATCGCCAAACGGAGAGGTCAAGTCCATACCGTAAATCTCATCATAACCGCTTCCCCAGAAGTGACGTCCGTCTTTATGTTTTATAATTTCACGTCTATTTTTTTTGAAATACGGAGAAAGGATACTCTGGTGTGAGCCTATCCAACTGATAATCTCAACGCCTTGTTTTCCGGCGTCTTCAGCAAGTTTTTTATATTTTTTGATGCCGCCCAAAACTTCAGCAACTTCATATTCGTGCGGACAGCACATATTACCGCCAAACGGGATACGGCCATCTTTCATTTTGGTCATATCATTTTCCCAGATAGGGTCAATAAAGATTTGTTGAAAGCCGAGTTCAGCCGCCGCGGGTATTAGTTCTTCGCGATAAGTTTCCGAGTCAAAATCTTTCCAGAAATTATGAGAAAGCGTTGTTCTCGGATATGTACGTACCATGTCAAATTCGTTCAAAACATTATCTTGGTCAACGTCAAAAACGCCTGTCCACAGGTTCATCTGGTCTATAGCGTCGCCGACATTTTTCGTAATACCAACAAATTTTTTGATAGTTTTGACTTTTTTATCTTGGTCAAATATATGTTTATCAAAGTATCTTATAGATTTATCTTTAGGGTTTCTGGTAACTATAGTGCGTATAAGTCCGCAATTATCAAAGATACCTATTAAAGCTACATCTTTTTTATATTGGAAATCAAAACCCTGTTCTGACGCCCAACGAGGCACGTCATGAGTCATGATTGGATTAAGCGGAAACGGTATATTTCCGGCGCTTGAATAGTTTGTATTTTCAGTAAATGTAACTTTAGGATCACCGCCCATTGACTGGCGGAGAATGGTGTTTCCGATAGCTTCGCCGTCAATCTCCCATGTACATCGGTCTGTTAAATAATAAATTTCTCGCTTTTTAGAGGAGAAAATTATCTGATACTTAAATCCGACGAATTCGTGTCCGCGAATCTTTTTCGAAGCAGGTTCAATGGTAATATCAAGGTTATCTTCAGCTACTGTTTCGCCATTCCATGAGTTTACTGACCAAACAGGGTCAAGCGAATGATCCAAAACAGCCGCTATTTCTGCTGAAGTGCCTATAGCGGTAGTTGATATAATGACCTTTTTGCCTGTCTCTTTTATCTCATTTAAGCGGAAAGATTTATACTCTATGCCGTCATGAGTAGCAAAGTATGGCAAAGCCAAAAGCTCGCCGGAGCGCGCTGTCACGCCGTCTATGACGACTTTTCCAAGACCGAGGTACATATCACCCTTGGTCACTATTTCAATAGAATATTTGTCAGTTTTGATGGTTTTACTCATCGATCAGTCTCCTTAAATAATGTTGCCACTGTAATTATAATACATCTTTTTGATTGGCGCAACCGATAAACAGCTTTTTTTATAAAAAAAACTTTTTTTTTGTACTTTTTTATAAAATTTTTGTTCATTTTGGGTTGTAGATTGGGCGAGATAAGGCGAAGCCGGGCTCTGCCCTGTAAGGCGCAATTTCGTTCAAAGGCACTTTATGTGCCGGTCTGCTAATAAAGAATATTTTAAAAAATCGGTTCGGTAAAGAATAAATTTTTTGCTATCGTCTACCTATTTCCGCTGCAAGCAATAAAGTATTACGGTAAGTTGCAGGCTCCTAAAGGAGCCGCCGAAAAATGGTCTAAAGGTACGGAGGCATGCCTCGGGGAATTTAACCCATAGAGATTAAAAAGAAGTAGAGAGAGTTTTAATCAAGTTTTCTTTGCTTCTTATCTATTTCTAAACGCACTTTGACAACATGCACGGGAAGATTTATTTTACTACACCGTTTTATTAGAAAAATTTTTTCGTCTATTTTGGGAGTGAGATTGGACGAAGCAAGGCGAAGTGTGCGAAAGCACTCTGAAGCCGATGATTCGTTCAAAGCAAGCAAAACTTGCGGTCTCCACCCAAAACGGACGAAAAAAAAGTTTTCTGTTCATTTTGGACTGTAATTGGACGAGGTAAGGCGAAGCCGGACTCTTCCCTGCGAGACGCAAACTTGCTCAAAGGCACTTTATGTGCCGGTCTACACCCAAAATAGACAAAAAAATTAAAGAAGCATTTGAGACTGCAGATCATCCCATTTCAAATATTTCTGCTGAAGTTTTTCTTTTAGTGAATCAAGTTCATCTTGAACATCTTTTGCTCGGACATGGTCAAGGTATAGATTTGGGTCATTGAGCAGTTTTTCAATGAGCGGCAATTTTTCTTCTAAACGGGCAATTTCTTCCTCAACCTCTTTTATTTTTCGCTCTAAGTAGTACATGGAACGTTTTTTTACAGGTTTATCATCTTCTTTTTTTACCTGTTCTTTTATCTCACTTTTGAGCTGAATTTTAGAGCCTTTAATCTGTCCTTTTTTATTAACAAAATCAGTATAATTTCCATGATATTCCGTTGCCTTGCCGTTTTCAATATCTATAACCTTATTTGCTACCATATCAATAAAATAGCGGTCATGACTGACCATAAGCACTGTACCTAAAAAGCCGACAAGTGCTCTCTCCAACGCCTCTTTTCCCTCAATATCAAGGTGGTTTGTTGGTTCATCAAGTATAAGGGTATTAGCGCCGGACAAAAGCATTTTAGCGAGTGACACCCTGCTTCTCTCACCGCCGGACAGAGTGGAGACCGGACGGATAACATCTCCTTCAAAGAGGAGAAATTGCGCTAGCGCGGAGCGAATCTCTGATGGCTGACGATTTAGATTTACGCTTTGCGCTTCTTCAAAAACAGTACGGCTCATATCGAGGGTTAGCCCTTCCTGATCATAATAATAAATATCGGTATTGCCGCCTATAGTTATATCTCCGTTATCTTGCGGTATTTCACCGACTATACATCTTATAGCTGTAGTTTTTCCGGCTCCGTTTTTTCCTACAACAGCTATCTTTTCATTACGCCATACAGTAAAATTAAGGTTAGAAAATATCTCGCGGTCAAATGATTTTTTTATATTGTCAACAGTAATTACCTGTTTATGACTTTGCTGTTTAGGCTTAAAAACCATTTTGCTGCTTGCGGCTATAGAAGGCATAGTCAACTCTTCCAGACGATAAAGTTGTTTTTCAAGACTCCTCATTCTGGTAAATTTTCTGTGAGAGAATAGTGTTTGAATGCTTGAGCGGAGACGTTCTTTTTCCTTATCAATAGTATCTATACGCTTTAATATCGCTTCATTTTCAGCTTGCTTTTTCTTGTGATAGAGAGTGAAATTACCGTCAAACTGTCGCATGGACGTGTCTTCAATTTCAGCGATATGACTGCAAACAGCGTCCAACAAATATCTATCATGACTGACCATAAGCACACCGCCCAAAAACGCGTTTAAATAATCTTTTAACCAGTCAATAGCTTCCAAATCAAGATGATTTGTCGGTTCGTCTAATAGCAGTAAATCAGCGTCTTGCAGGAGAACTTTAGCGAGTTCCAACCGCCTTTTTTGTCCGCCTGATAGTTCAGATACCAATTTATTATCCGCGCTCGCGTCCAGCGACAGACCGCGAATGATACGTATAGCCTCGTCTTTTATCCTGTCTCCGCCTATCAAATGATATTCTTCTGAGAGTTTACTAAGTTCCTCTAAGAGAGAGTTAAACTCCGGATCATCGTGATGAGCGTGTGAAATCTTATTCTCAAGAGCATGTATTTGCGCTGAAAGATCTTTTATATCAGTGCGTGAGTTGATAAGCGTTTCCAAAAGCGTTGTTCCGGTTATCTCACTGTCTTGGGACAGCGCGGCTACCTTAACGTTTTTTGGAATGATAACATCCCCACTGTCAGCGTGTTCTCGGCCTATAATGATATTAAAAAGCGTAGTTTTTCCCGCTCCGTTCGGACCGATAAGCCCAAAAACTGTCCCGTTCGCAACCTGCAAAGAGACATTGTTTAAGATCTCGTCAGCGCCAAATGCCTTTGAGACAGACTGTAGTTGGAGTAAAACTGAGGCCATATTTTTTTAAATATCTTTTTTCCAGACAGTGCCGGACGGAGTGTCTTCCAGGATAATCCCAAGCTCTTTTAAATTATCTCTTATCTCATCCGCAAGGGCAAAGTTTTTATCTTTTTTGCTTTTAGAGCGAATAGAGATAAAAAGCTCTATCAGTTTTTCAGAGAGTCCGTCATCGCTCACGGCAGGAGCGGATACAAGGTCAATACCGAGCACTCCTAAGAACAATAAAAGATTTTCTTTAGCTTTTATAAGAAGAGATATATCTTCGCTGTTATACTCTTTCGCGTCCGCGATAAATTTATTAGTTTCGCTGACAACTCCAAAAAGCGCAGAAATGGCGTTTGGAGTATTAAAATCATCATCCATAGCATTTTTAAAGTCTGTTTCCACAGTCTCTAAAACAGCAGATAACGCTGAAATATCATTAGCACTTTTAACAGAAATCGTTGATTTTAGCGCTCGCTCTATAGTCTGAACGCCATTTTTTAGTCGTTCATAACTCGCTTTTGCCTGTGACAGTGAAACATCAGAATAGTCTATTGGTGAACGGTAATGAGAAACAGTGAGAAAATACCTTAATACAGGTCCGCTGTAAGACTCAAGCACATCTTTCACCGTAAAGAAATTTTTAAGCGATTTGCTCATCTTTTCTTTATTAACCGTAACAAATCCGTTATGCAGCCAATATTTGGCAAAGGTACATCCTGTTGCTCCCTCGCTTTGCGCTATCTCATTTTCGTGATGCGGAAATATAAGATCTTGTCCGCCGCAGTGAATATCAAACGTATCTCCCAAGATACAGCGGCTCATAGCTGAACACTCTATATGCCATCCCGGTCGTCCTTTTCCCCAAGGGCTGTCCCAGCTCGGCTCTTTTGGTTTTGCTCCTTTCCACAGTGCAAAGTCCAAAGGATCACGTTTAACATCGTTTACATCTACGCGTGCGCCGCTTAACATATCATCAATATCTCGGCCGGACAACTTTCCGTAAGAAGAAAATGAACGGACATCATAGTATACATCACCGCCGGACTCATACGCGTGTCCTTTATCGATAAGTTCGCTTACCATCTCTATAATCTGTGGTATATTTTCTGTGGCGAGCGGATATTTTGTAGCGCGTTTGACATTTAGCAAATCCATTTCCTCAAAGTAAATTTTAATAAACTTTTTCGGAAGTTCATGCCAAGGTATATTTTGTTCAGCGGAACGAGCTATTATTTTATCGTCAATATCGGTAAAGTTCTGTATATATGTGACTTTGTAACCGCTGTATTCAAAGTATCGGCGTATTATATCAAAAGCGACAACTGCGCGGGCATTGCCTATATGCGGATAATCATACGGAGTTACTCCGCAAACATACATAGAGACTTCACCATTTTTAAGCGGCTCAAAATCTACTGTTTTTTTCTCTAAAGTATTATATAATTTAACAGTCATTTTCTGTTCTCTTTTTTCTTAAATCTATTTGAAACTGAAAAAAATTAAATATTCTCAGCGTTGACCTCGCACATCGTCTTCTGTGATGATTCCGTTATTTCCGCTGCCGATAATACCTTCCAATAGGATATTGAGTTCTTTAGCCAGCCTTCTCGCGGCAGGAGTAGCGCGAACCTGTTTTTTAACGTTTTCCGCGTTTTCTAAAAAACCGCTCGCTTTATCAAGTCCTGTTGCCGCGAAAAATCCTGAAATCTGTTCCTCACGCTGCCGAAGTAATTCTTCATTTTCTTTCTTTAATGAGTTTAAAAGATCATCATTCAGTTCAGCATCTTCTCCAAGCACAAGCAAATTAACACCTACAGGCACAACGCTTTTGTCGGCGATAAGTATCTTAGCTATCCTGCCGGCAGTTTCCATAGTATACTCAAACGCTACTTTATCTGTTATAAATTCAGCGACCGGATCACCAAACTCAACAGTTTCGCCTTCTTTCGTTGTCCATCTTCCTATGGTTGCCTCTTCCATCTCCGGATAAAGCGCCGCTAATTTTACAATTTCCATCTCTTTTTATGCCTCTTTTTTATGAAAAATAACTATAATATTATAACATAAAACCAAATCATTGTCTAATTTTCTGTATGTTTAATGCATGAAGCTTTACGAAGATAAGATTTCAAGAAAAAATTCGCCAAGATTTAAATGGGTATCTCTAAAATATCAGATTGTTGACATTATAATGGTAGATGGTAACATTCACATCATAATCCTATGCGACACCGTGACTTTTAAGCGTTCTTCAAGGATAGTTAAACCCTTTCATACGACTGTTTCATTTATCGCTCCGCGTCAATGTCCTTGTAAGTTTCTTTTAATTTATTTTTTGCGGTTTCAATATCCTCGCTTTTTATATTATGACGCTTAATGTCTTCAGGCGTCAGCTGGTCTATTCTACCATGTATGGCGCTGTCAAAGTATAAATATTTATGTTCGTCATCTCCAACATACGTATGCGCTTCACCGGGATGGTCATAATATAATCTCCCCTTGTAATCAACTATGCCTACAATAATTTTTTCATCAGAATATTCGTTGCTTGGAGAGTTAAATTGGTCTTCTATAGAATAATATGAAATACCGTTGTATTCAATATGGTCATATAAAAGAAAGTCATATATAATATCCCAGTAGTTCTTATTTACCTGATACACCACAACGGCTGAAGATATGGACAATAATAATATAAAAATAATAAGTGTTCTATATTTTATCATAAACAAATTCCTTTTTTTAAACTCATTTTGGGTATATCTAAAAGCCTCTTTACGTGGGATTGCGAGATAATTTTTTGTAAAACGCGGATAATATATTATAAGTATACCCAGCGTGTTATGTTATAATATATTGGACACTAATATCACGAAAAAGTTGCCGCAAAACCGCGGGAACGATGTTTTTAGAGGTGCCCATTAATATTATGGATAATTTGTCAAGTGTTTTAAAAAAATTAAAACACATCGTTTTTATGATATACAAACAGCTACGTTAAACCTTAGCAAATTACTCTCATAAATACATAGAACATATGTTCGTTCTTTTTCTGTCTTCGCTTAAATAAAATTCGCTAAAATTGCCCTGCAATCTCTTGAAATTTAAAAATATGACCTCCAACATCACTTTAAACTAAAATTGCGCTCTAAAGGCCGTTTTTGAAAGAAGATTTTTCGTTAAAACCGCAAAAAAATTATTCAACAAAATTTTTAATAATAATTCCAGCGTAATATCCTCCGCCAAATCCATTATCGATATTGGTTACCGTTACCCCGCTCGCGCAGCTGTTGAGCATAGAGAGGAGCGCTGACAGACCGCCGAAGTTAGCACCGTAACCTATGCTTGTCGGTACAGCGACTATTGGAGCGCTGACCAAACCGCCGACAACACTGGCAAGAGCGCCTTCCATTCCGGCAACAACAACCAGTACTCTCGCGCTTTCCAGTCGTTCATGTTTATTCAGTAAACGGTGAATACCGGCAACTCCGACATCATAAACGCGATCAACTTTGTATCCCATAGTTTCTGCTGTTATGGCAGCTTCTTCTGCTACAGCTAAATCAGAGGTTCCGGCAGAGATTACGGCTATATACGGATTACCTGTTTTGGGGAGCAGCGGCGTGTCATTATCCGCTATATAAACAAGTGTACGCGAAAGCTCGTCATAGTTTGCGGTTGGTATTTGTTTTAGAACGTCTTCAGCCTGTTCTTTAGTTACTCTGGTAGCTAAGACTCGCGGCGATTTTTCTTTAAGGCGCAGAAAAATAGCGGTTAACTGTTCTGTAGTTTTTCCAAGTCCAAATATCACCTCAGGAAATCCTGTACGCAGTTCTCTGTGATGGTCTAAACAAGCGAATCCGTTGACGTCTTCTGAGATAATTCCTTTTATTTTCGCCAAAAAATCCGCGTCAGACACCTTATTTTCTTTTGCCTCGTTTAAGAGTTCTATTATATCTTTTTCATTCATAGTATATATACCTATTTATTTTATCCGGCTTGAAAAAATGAAAAGCATTCTCAAATGTTCCACGTGGAACATTTAAGCTATTTTATAAGTAATTGATATATATTTTCCAGGTCATCGGCAGAAAAATATTCTATCTCGATAGTCCCTCTCTCTTCATCGGAATCAGACTTAAAACTAACTTTTAACGCTAAAGCTGCTTGTATAGTATGGCGAATATGCTCGAGATTCGGGTCTTTAATCGCTGTTTTTTGTTTCTTAGACTTAACTGCTTTACGTTCTTTATTTGTTTCAGAAACCCGCGCTTCCGCTTCTCGGACAGTCAAACCGCTTTTTAAAATCTCAAGAAAAAGCTTATCACGTGCGTCCAAATCAGATATACTGAGCAAAACTTTGCCATGACCTTCGCTTATCTCGCTTGAAGCAAGCGAAGAGAGTATGTTGTCCGACAAATCCAACAAACGGATAGTGTTCGCTACAGAAGAACGGCTTTTCCCAACTTTCGACGCTATATCTTGCTGCTTCCAGCCAAATTTTTCCTGTAGACGCTTATATGAAATAGCTAACTCTATCGGGTTAAGATTAGAACGTTGAATATTTTCAACAAGAGCTAAAGCCAACATATCCTCATCGTTTTTACAATCCTTAACTATAGCCGGAACTTTATTTAATCCGGATTTTATTGCTGCTTGAAGCCTTCTTTCACCGGCTATCAATTCATACCCGGACTGTGTCCTTCGTAATGTCAGCGGTTGGATAATACCATAAATTTTTATTGATTCAGAAAGTTCGGCTATTTCTTGAGGGTTAAAAGCGACACGCGGCTGAAATGGATTTGCTGAGATAGACTCCACATCTATCATTTCAACAGTTGCTTCATTTAAAAGTTCACTACCCGGTATAAGCGAACCAAGTCCGCCTTTTTTCTTTAACATTTTTTAACAACCTCCTGAGCGAAATCTCTGTAAGCCCTCGCAGCTTTATGTCTCGGGTCAAACCGTATTATCGGCTCTCCAAAGCTTGGAGCTTCAGCCAGCCGTACCGTACGCGGTATTTCTGTATTAAAAACTTTAGTGCCGTACCCTTTTCTGATAGTGTTTATAACGTCCCGAAACAGTTTAGCGCGTAAATCTACCATAGTCAGCAGTATCCCGCCAAGTTTCAAGTCAGGGTTTATAGATTTTTGCATTAATTTAATAGTGTGTTCCAACTGTTTTAACCCTTCCAGCGCGTAAAATTCACATTGCATTGGGATGATAATGCTGTTCGCGGCCGCTAAACAGTTAATAGGTAATAGTCCCAGTGAAGGCGGAGTATCTATTATCATATATTCATATCCATCAACAAAACTGAGCGCTTGCCGCAAAATAGTTTCCCGCTCGTTTATATCAGCGAAATCAACAGATGCGGCAGCGAGATCAAGAGTTGCCGGAAGTAAGTCCATATCTTCAATATCAGTTTTTCGCACCGCGTCAATAAAAGGTATCTCTCCGAGTAAAAACTCATAAATAGAGTTCTCTATACTTCCCTTATCAATCCCTATTCCGGTCGTTGCGTTGCCTTGCGGATCCATATCAATAAGGAGAGTGCGGTGTCCGCTGTCAGCGAGCGCGGCGGCAAGGTTAACGGCAGTAGTGGTTTTACCAACTCCTCCTTTTTGATTTACAATTGCTATAGTTTTGCTGTGCATACATATATTGTATGTTTATTTACGCTTTCTGTCAAGAGTTTAAGAGTGATTACGAAGACAAGCTTTTCGAAAAAGCTTTACCAAAACTTAAAGATTCAAGGGCGATTTTATCGTTTTTAAAACTTCAAAAATCGCCCTTGAATATTAATATCTTATAAATTTATTCACAAAATATTGCTTTATGAATCATAATTTTAACTAACTGTAAAACAAGAGTTTTTTTGTTCATTTTGGGATGTAGATTGGGCAGGGCTAAGCGAGGTGCGCGAAGGGGCACTACGATATTAACGACCTGACGTTCTACATTCCAAAACGGACGAAAAAAGCATGGAACAAACGGAGTACGACCATACGCTCGATAATGACCTCCCTTAAGTTAAGTGAAGTGCACGCCGTAAAAAATGAAAGCATCGCCAACTGTAAAATAATTTGAAAAACAATAAAATCGCCCTTGAATATTAATATTTGATAAATTTATTCACAAAACATTTCTTTATAGACCATAATTTTTTAGGGTCTTGACAAGAACAGAGTGATAATGTTATACTATTTATGTTAAAAATCACGAGTAAAATCATCACTTTGGAACTTAAAAACAGGTATGTTAAAAACGCGAAAATTTCCGAGGCAAAATTTCGTCAATTATTGCGGTATTTTGCACTGGATTTAGACGCCGGTCAAATAGCCGAATTATCTAACCTAAGTCGTAATACTATCAACAGATATTTGAAAGAAATACGTACTAAAATAGCCGAATATTGCGAAGAGACTTCCCCTGTAACCGGTGAGATAGAAGTAGATGAAAATTTCTTTGGTGCAAGACGTGTAAAAGGAAAACGTGGTCGTGGAGCGTCCGGTAAAACAATTGTTTTTGGTCTTTATAAGCGTAATGGTAAAGTCTATACAGAGAT
>JGI994J12354_10000491_pt1 | contig 39512 bp, 38 predicted proteins | sample IntmicLarv3ML3BL_FD_12354 | JGI IMG/M metagenome (IMG submission 12354) | reverse complement strand
CGCGCCTGCATAGCTTCTATCGTCGCTTTTTTTGACCGTTTCCTCAACGGTCTGCTTTGCTATACTATCCTTCACGGTGGCCTGTTAGTTTTTTGTTTCAAACTTATTTCCTCCATTAAGTTTGTACTATAATATACATTGGAAAAAAGTGCTCTGTCATCGCTTCTTCACTGGCCCATTGGCCGCACCTACCGCATTCTTTATCCACGTTCAGTATATGCCGCCAGTTCCGCCATTGTCAACCAAAATATTTCCATCAATGTGCTTCCATCTGTAGCACTACAATAGAAATTGTAGAATTTCTCGTTGACCTACTGCTGTCGGCTATGTTATACTGCTTACATCGGCAGCATGAAGCTGTCTTTGGGGAAGAAATCCTCATGTGGTTGCGTGTCACACAGATTGGTCGCCGCGTTATAAAGATGCTATTGAAGGCATCATTCCTTTAGAATGAAGGAGTGGTGTCTTTTTGCGTCATTTCTGTGTGACAAATTATTAAATTACAAAAGGATGGACCCTATGAAAAAAACTTCACAAACGCTCATGAAATGCCTGTTGGCTGTCTGCATGTGCCTGATTGCATTGCCGACCGTACCCTTTGCTGCAAACGCGGCATCCGGCGAAACGGTGATTTTATACACTGCTAATCTGCGTGGGGATGTTAGCGTTCTGCCGCAAATTGCGCAGCTTGCGGCGCAGTATGAGTCCGACGGTGCAGCCGTGATTTTGGTCGATGCCGGGAATTACTTTCAAGGCACCGTGTATTCTACATACACAAATGAAACATCCGAGCCCAAGGTATACGAATCCATGCTGACGCTTATGGATGACATGGGATACAAAATTGTCGGGATTGGTAGCCACGAATTTGATTTTGGAACCGGCGTTACAGGCGTCGATGCGCATGGCATCCTCAGCCGGGACGGTTCCTTCAGCAAGTTTCTGGCCGAAGCCTCGTTTACGGCAATCAGCGCCAACATTATGAAAGAAGCAGGCGCCGCAACCATCAGCGATTATCAGCCGAACACGGTTTATACCACGGCGGGTGGTCTTACCATCGGATTTTTTGGACTTTCTGACCCAAATACGGTCAAGCAAGTGGTAGAAGCCAATTTGACAGGACTGACCTTTGCCGACCCCGCGACCGTTGCCGCCGCGCAAATGAGCGCAAGCACTGCGGATGTAACGGTTTGTCTTTCCAATGTCGGCAATCTTCCGTCGAGTCTTGCGGATGTTGTTATTGACGTCGGCTCGGACGCCGGGATGAAAGTCGGCAAGGTCGTTATCAATGCCGCCGGCGCGGTTCTGTCTTCTGACACCATCAGTCTGTCCGGCGTTGGCAGCGAGGCTGCGGCAAAAGCATCCATTGATGCGTATATCGCCAAAGTGGATGCAATGTACCCGGCCAATCTCGTTGCCACAAGCAATGTTACGCTGAACGGCTCCACCGCAGCGGTGCGCGGCGGCGAAACCAATTTGGGTGATTTTTGGGCAGACGCGCTGTTGTGGTTTGCCAAAGAGGGCGGCATTGCCGGATATTATTCCGAAGATGATATTGCAGCCGGAAACAGCGGCATATCGGTCGATGCCGACCACATCGTTGCGGTCTGGAACGGCGGCAACCTGCGCGATTACCTCAATACAGGCGCAGTGACGATGAAGGACTTGCAGCGTGTTTTACCCTATCCCAATAGCGTTGCAGTCGTCTATTTAACCGGCGCTCAGCTTGTGGAATTGCTGGAGGCCGCCACGCAGGCCCTGCCCTGGAGCGGCGGCACAAACGCTGCAAACGCCGCCTTTTTACAAGCGGCAGGGCTAAAATACACCGTTGCCGCTTACAAGGATTATGATCAAGGCGAAGCGTATGGCACTAGTGGCAACTGGTTTAAGGCCAAGAGCTGCAACCGTGTGACCATCACGGAGGTCAACGGCAAAGCCTTTAACAGGGACGCGGTTTATGCCGTGATTACCAGCAATGCGATTTACAACGGCATGGACGCCAACTATATCTGTCTGGATAAAGATGCCGACCGCAGCACCATTACCTCGGCGGTGGTGCGTGACGTGGTTTGGATGTACCTTACCCAAAAGCTGAACGGCGTGATTGGAACACAGTACGCACAGGCGCAGGGCCGGATTCAGGTCGTGACCACCGCACCAAGTGGCGAGGGTGAAGGCACAGCAACGGCCAGTCCAAGCAACAGCACAACGCCCGACAGCACAGCCACTGTCGTTCCGCAGAGCAGCGCAACGCCGGGTAGCGCAACGACTGTTTCCCCCGGCGAAAATATCGGTGCGAGTCCTAACACCGGCGACAACACGCCGCTGGCGCTGATTTTGTCGCTGATGGTTATCTCGGCCTTGGCCATTGCGTTGTTGCAAAGAAAGAGCGCACAGGGCCGCAATCAGACAACGGATTGACGGCGCAAATGAAAAGGCTTTAATGGGAGCGTCGGATAAGAGACAACCACAAAACGGCAAGAAGTCTTATGCACCATGAAAAGCCTTGGTGCCCACGGATTAATGGGGGCGTGCCAGCCATGAATCAGTGGGGACCTTGGGCATCTCGAATGGAGGGGTATGGGCGTGGCGGCCCATACCTCGTTTTGGAAGGGACGATATGCAGCAAATCATTCAAGAAATTCTTGCGGAAATGCAAAAAGCCATTATCGGCAAGCAAGCGGTGATTGAAACCCTGCTAACAGCGATTTTGGCGGACGGACATATCCTGCTAGACGACGTGCCGGGCGTGGGTAAAACCACGCTGGCCATTGCGGCAAGCCGGGTTTTGGGGCTGGATTACAAGCGCGTTCAGTTCACCCCGGACGTTCTGCCATCGGACATTACGGGCTATTCGCTTTATGACAAACAGAGCGGTGGGTTCATGTATATGCCCGGCGCCGTGACGACTGCCAATATCCTGTTGGGCGATGAAATCAACCGCACCTCCAGCAAAACCCAGTCCGCGCTATTGGAAGCCATGGAGGAGCGGCAGGTTACGGTGGATGGCCAAACGCATGGCTTGCAAACGCCCTTTATCGTCATCGCCACGCAAAACCATGTCGGAACCGCCGGGACCCAACCGTTGCCCTACGCCCAGCTGGACCGCTTCCTCGTGAGGCTATCCATCGGCTACCCGGATTTTGACAGCCAACTGGACATGATTCGCGACCGGCAAACCGGCAATCCTGTGGACACCCTCCGGCAAATCACCGCGCGCGAACAGGTACTGGCCATGCAACAGGCCACCCGCCGCGTCACCGTCAAGGACAGCCTGCTGGCTTACATCACCACGCTGGTCGTGCAAACGCGCAATCGCCCGGATGTTACACTAGGCATCAGCCCCCGCGGCGCACTGTGCATCAACCGCATGGCCAAGGCGCTGGCCTTTATAAAGGGAAGGGATTATATGATTCCCAAGGATGTGCGGGACGTCTTTTTGTACGTGTGTGCCCACCGCATTTTGCTCAATTCCAAAAATGAGCAGACAACCGCCGAACAAGTGCTTTCCGACGTGATGAAGGCCGTCCCCGTGCCGGACGGAAAAGCATGAAAAAGAGAATGCTACGAAGCTGGCTGTTTTGGCTTGTTTGGCTTTTGATTGCCGCCATATTTCATTTGTTTGGCAACAGCCCCGGGACTTTGGTTGTGTTCGTTACGGCGGCTATCCTACCGCCGTTGTTGATTCTGCCGGTGTTTTTGTCGCGAAAAAAGCTTCAAGTACAGATTGAGGTGCCGTCAGGTGGGCGCATGGGTGAAACCCTGTCCGGCAACCTGCGTGTGTGTCAGACCGGCGGCCTCCCCATCGCAGCGGTGCATTGTGTTTTGCGATGCGAAAACAGCGCAACAGGCGAATCGGTCGAAGAAACGTGCGTGTTTTCCCCAGGACGCAAGCGGGTGGAAATCCCATTTACCGTGACCTTGGGCGGTGGCACGCTGGTTTTTTCGGTGAAAGCTTTCGCCGTTTCGACGTTCGGGCTGACCGCTGTACGTGTGCCGAATGCGGTTCGGCAAATCGTGACGAGCTGGTCCGAGGTGTGTCCGCTGACCGAACCTGACCCCGCTGAAACCCAGGCCATCCGCGAGTATCTGCCCGGCGATTCCCTGCGAAGCATCCACTGGAAGCTGTCGCAAAAAACCGATAAGCTGATGGTACGTGAGTACGGCGCGACGGTGCAGGAAACCGCATGGCCTGTCGTGCTGCCCGATACGGGCGCGCGCTCGACAATGCCCACGGAGGGTGGGGTGCAGTTGCACATGCAACGTTCGCAGGACTGGCGATTGGGCCCTGCGCTGGTCACTCTGTTGCTGGCAGAATCCCTGCTTTGCGGCCTTATGGGCGGTCTATTGAGCATGGTGCAGCGACCGGACTTGCTATGGACATTTCTGCCCGGAGGGGTGCTTGTTGCATTGGGCTTGCTGTTCTTCCGCGCCGACCAAGGGTGGCGGCGATTCACACTTGGGGTCGGGGGCGGTGCTGTGCTGGCCGCGATTGTCGGCATAGGGTCATTTTCCAATGGACTCGGTGCTTTTTTTAATCTGCTCTTTTCGGCAAGCGAAGAGCGGCAAGCTTACCTTTATGAGCGATTGGTGTCGTCGGGAGCAACCGGCAGTCTTGCTTTTTTTCTCGTGTTGATTGGCCTGCTTGCCGCTTGCCTGTTTGCGGCAGGGCTGCGGGGGAAGCGCTTGCTTCCTGTTGCCCTGCCCATTCTGCTTTGTGTGGGGATGCAGGTGTATTTTGGCGTGTTCCCGGCTGCGCCATGGCTGCTGGTGCTGTTTTTCGCCTTTGCGGTTTTCGCGGGCACTGTGATAAGCGGCGGTAACGGGGTGCCCGCACGGGTGTTTCTGGCGGGGTTACTGGCAATCATCTGTGCGATAACGCTGGCTGTCTATCCCGGTGAAAACCCGGCACTGACAACCTTGTCGGAATCCATTCGCGACCGGTTTGACGAGCAAATTGCGTCGCCCTTTTCTTCTGAACATCAAAACCCGCAGGAGGCGGAGCTGGACGCTTCAAATGGCAGCAAGGGCAATTTTGAGGAATCCGGTGACGGCATGGATGTGGCCAAAACGTCAGAAGGCTTTCTCGGCGCAACCCTAGGCACCTTTCAACAACTGCAAAACTGGGCGGCACAAGCACTCCTGATGCTTTTTGCCGCAGTTGCACTTTATTTGATGGGGTGGTTAGGTGTTCGGACCTGGAAAATGTGGCGATACCGGAAACAATTTGGTGCATCAAACGTTTCCATCGCAATTCGGCATATGTTTCGGTATCAATTCGCGTTGCTTCAACTTATGGGGCTAAAATCGGCTAATTTAGATTTTTCGGAATATGTCATACCACTGCAATCACTGACAGATGCTGCCTACAGTGCGTCCTATCAAAATGCCGTGATGCTTTGGCAGGAAGCTGCCTTTAGCGAGCATTTGATGACGGAGGCACAGCGGTTGCAAATGCGGGCAATTGTGACGCAGACAACGCAAACTGCTTTGGCGCATTCCGGGTTTCGGCGCAAATGCAGGCTGTACCTGTTTTTGGGTTTTGGCAGGATCGGAGAAAAAAATGAAAAAACCATTGTTTAGCCTTCTGTTGGCCATTATCGTTGCTGTGACCACGTGTGCGCTGGCGAGCTGTTCCCGAAAGCGCATTGTACCCGGCGCAAGTCCATCGTCTAAGCCTGTGGAACACACCGTGGTGCCGGAGGATAATGGTGCAGAGGCAACCGCCACTGCACCGGAAAATTTGGAAACCGAAGCGCCAAAAGAAACGGCCAACAGTGAGGTGCACGGAGAACAAACAACAGCGCCGAAAAGCTCAGCGACCAAGCCACCGAAGGAAAGCGATACCACCGATGGAGGAGCGGCAAACGACGCCGGCGAGCAAAAGGTAAACGCCGACAGCAGCTCTTCCGACAATACCGTCAAAACGCCGGATGAAAATGGCGGCCAAGGAAAACCGGCGGACGAGGGCGATGCCATCGGTGTCATTGTCGGCGAGTATTCCGCGCTTCTTTCGCAGGGCTTAGGCACGCTGTATGAATGCCATATCCCGTATGTGTACGCAGAGCTGGCGGCAGATTACCAGACAGGGAATCGCAAATCCGCCCTACACACGCTGATTATCGAATCCGGCGGCTACAACACGTCGGAAAAGCTGCCCGACAGCGCGCAAACCGTTGATGCGGCATGGGTGCTTCGCAAAAACCCCGAGGTGCTTGTAAAATTTGTTAACCCATCCATCTTGGGCTTCGGCGTGACTTCCACACAGGCGGCGGCTGTTCAATACGCGGAATTGGCGGCGCGCACTGGCTGGAGCGGGTTGAGTGCCATTTTGAACCGAAAGGTCATTTTTCTTTCATCCACCCTTCTGGACACGCCGCAAGGCCAATTGGTCGCCAAGCTTTATATCGCCAGAACCATGCATCCGGAGCTGTTCTCAGATTTGGACGTGGATGCTGTTTGCCAACAAGCTTTGGGACCAAACGGTATTCATTGCTTCACCACCTAAGCATTACGCAAGGTCGCCGGTCTTTTGCGCAATATTCAATCGGCACAACAATATGGTCGCGGGTTGCATGGGTAAGGATCATGTGAAAAATGGATTTTGAGAATTTGCTAAAATCGCAGTTGCAATTGCACCCACACGCGCAGCCGCGTGATGCGGTCAAGCTGTGTTTCCAAGCGGCTTTCGGTGCGGAGCATCTTTTACAAGACATCGAATCCGCACGGCAATATTTTGACGACGAATTTTCCGCCGTGGGCGAAAGCGACAGCGCACTGTTTGAACAAATATCCCCGGATTTCTGCCGCGTCAATCTTGCGGCATGGAAACGGATCGGGCTTCCCTATGAATGGCTTTTCAATATGTTCTGCATGACGGCTTGCGGCGGCGCTGCACCGGATAGGTCCGAGCGATTTATCACTTACCTGCAAACCGTTGAAACGCTTGCAATACATGACGCAACGCCGTTCACGCTTGCGGATTGGCAGAGCTTCATGGCGGAGTACAACGGCCTTGCGCCAAAACCCGTCCACCATAGCGCGCGATACCGTGAAAATGAACATCCTGCATACCGCGTTGTTTCCATGCAGTATGTGCAACTGATTCCGCAGCTGAAGCGTTTAGCCGAATGGCCACAGCATGTCAACGCAAAGGCTGTTGTGTTGGATGAGTTTGCGGCGTTGGACGAGGTGCTGCTATCCAAAATACTTGACGATATATGCGGAGCGGCTAAGCCTCACGGATGATTTTCGGGTCGAACACGCTGTATCTGTTGCAGAATTCATCAGGAACAAAATCTTCTTCTGAAGCGACTAAATGCATAAGTAGGTATCAAGCTATGCGGACGATTATCGCCAAAATGATTTATACAGCATTCTTTATCGCACTCGGGATTGTACTGCCGGTTGCCTTTCACGCCATGCCCAACGCCGGAAGCGTTTTATCGCCCATGCATATTCCCATTTTGCTGTGTGGCTTAATTTGCGGAGTCCCTTTTGGGCTGGCCTGTGGTATGATAACGCCGCTTTTATCCAGCCTGCTCACCGGAATGCCCAGCGTGCTGTCTCTGCCAAGTATGCTATGCGAGCTGGCGGCCTACGGCGTGGTTTCAGCGTTCCTCATGCGGTTTGTGCGAACAAAAAACCAATATGCCGACATCTACCTCTCTCTGATTGGTGCCATGCTTGCCGGAAGGCTGTTTTACGGAATTGTCAACGCACTCATTTTCAGAGCAGGACAATATTCGCTAAGCATATGGGCAACCTCTGCATTTCTAACCGGCATTCCGGGCATGATTGCACAGCTGATTTTAATACCGATGCTCATCGTTGCGCTGCAAAAAGCAAATTTGATTGAAAATAAATATCATTAAAAAAACTTTCACATTCGCGCAAACGAGAAAGCCGCCCAAGCACCGCGACCATCAGAAAAAAGCGGGCTTGAGAAAGCATAGCACTGATATTGTCCCAATATCCTTGTTTTTCAAAAGAAAAAAACGAGCGCTCAGCCTTTTCAGAAAATTTGACACTTGCCTTGACAAATGCTGTGTTCATAATGGCAGCTTATTTTCACGAATTCTGCTTGCGGCATCCTCGGAATTGGCAAGGAATCGATTAGATCTAAAAAGGCAGTCAAGTCTTCCCGATTCTTTGTTCCATTGATATAAAGTTGGGTATTGTGCAGATATTCTTCTAAAGTTTCCTCATCGGCTGTCGTCATTCTTCGCATTTCCGTTAACGCTTCTTGCCCATTCACCCAAATTTTATCCGGCGGCCCGGGATGGTTAAGGATCTCTCACTTGGTGTTGTTGGCGATGGTAAAACGGAAGGACATCCTGCTCCAATTGCAATAAGCGTTATGAGAAGAAGCGGAAAAATCTTTTTCATGATAGCAGCGTCCCTTTTGAGAATCACTAGCGTCATAACCTTCGCAGATGATGAAAACAAAATGCACACCAGAATCCCTTGTTTTATTATTCAAAAAATCCGCTGAACATTTCTAGTGATGTTTTTACCAAACCGACAGCCACTTCAGCCGCATATGCGCCGTCAGGATTATATGCGTTTAAGTACACATTTACACGGCAAATGTATAAAATGATAAACAAGGCGCTGTGCCCGCGCCGCCACGTTGTTTTGTTCATAGCAAAGATGCACGCCGACTGCGGGCTACAAAAGCAAAACGCCCACCACTGTAGGTGCGCGTTTTGGATGCAGCGTCACGCTGCTGGCGGAGAGAGTGGGGATCGAACCCACGAAAGCTTTCGCTTTGCTGGTTTTCAAGACCAGTGCCTTCAACCGCTCGGCCATCTCTCCATACGGCACCTTGCCACGACTAAATTATAACAAAAACCAAAGAGAAGGTCAATTGCCGTGCTACGTTGAGGACGTTGCGCGGTTTCGGAAAAATCTATGCGACTATGAAAACAGTAGGCGTCAGACCCGAAATATACATGACTCGTTCGATTCCTGTGTATTCCTCGCCTTGCTTCAAGACTCGGCGCAAAAAGCTTGCATCCAACCCGAAAATGTGGTAGAATGCTTTGTTCCTTGCTCTGCACAACACGTGCGGGGCCTAAGACCAAAAGGAGGTGAACAGAAAATGAATCCATATGAAGCCATGATCATCATCAAACCCGACTTGGCCGACGAAGTCCGCGTGGCTTTGGTGGAAAAGTTTTCAAACCTAATAACCGGCGTTGGCGGAGTCATTGAGAAGCTGGACGAATGGGGCAAGCGCCGCTTGGAATACCCCATCGAGTTTCTCACGGCCGGTTACTATGTTTTGATTAACTTCTCCGCGCCCGGTGACTTTATCCATGAGTTTGAGCGCAACCTGCGCATCAATGAAAACATCATGCGGTTTATGGTCATCCGTACAGATGAATAGAAGGTAACACCATGAACAAAGCCATTTTGGTAGGTAACCTAACGCGCGACCCCGAGTTGCGCAGCACCGCAGGCAGCATCCCTGTCTGCACGTTTACCATTGCCATCAATCGCCGGTTCAAGAACGCTCAGGGCGAGCGTGAGGCGGATTTTATTCCCATCGTCACGTGGCGCCAGCAGGCGGAATTTTGTTCAAAATACCTGCACAAGGGCAGCAAGGTTTCGGTGTGCGGCGTCATTCAGACCCGCACCTACGACGCTCAGGATGGCACCAAACGCTATGTGACCGAGGTTGTGGCAGATGAAGTCAACAACCTTTCACCCATGTCGCAGAACGGTGAGGGCGGGTATCAAGCCACGTCACCCATGTCTGCCCCCCCGCCCATGAAGGCCGTTGAAGACGACGATTTGCCCTTCTAATCGGGTTGGCCATCACAAAATATCAATTGAGGAGGATGTCTCATGGCTTATAATGAAGATCGCGAAGGCCGCGATTTTGGCGGACGTCGTGGCGGCGGTCGTCGCCCGCGCCGTAAAGTCTGTGCCTGTTGCGTGGACAAACTGGATCGAATCGATTACAAAGATCTGCCCCGCCTGCGCCGTTTTTTGAACGAGCGTGGTAAAATTGTGCCCCGTCGTACGACGGGTGCTTGCGCCAAGCATCAACGCCTGTTGGCCGTTGCCATCAAGCGCGCACGTCAGGTTGCGCTGCTTCCTTACACGATGGAATAGTCGACGAGGCCCCAAGCCCTTAATTCAAGAGCTAAAAACCCTTTATTGGAGGTTGCAGTCAATTAAAAATCCGTCCTTCGGGACGGATTTTTTTATGTACCGCGTATAGCAAAACGCTAAGCGACAAAAGTTCGAAGCAGGGATGCTCATGCTAGGAGAAAACGACCGTTGGCACACCGCAAGGAGGCAACCCCTGTCCTGCGGTCGGCATCGTGCGCATTCCCAAAAAAACACACTTTATTCGCAAAAATGGGTGGTAAATTTGTCGTTTTATGCTATACTGATGATGCGAACGATTTTGATTTGTGGAGAAATAGAAGATGTACATTGCGCACCGATGCGATGATGATGGTTCTGAACAAAGTGTTCTTGACCATCTTTTCGCTACCGCGGATTTAGCAAAATGCTTTGCACAGGCATTCGGCGCGGCGCAGCTTGCGGAAGTAATTGGGTTGGCGCACGATATTGGCAAGTTTTCGGCAGAATTTCAGAAGCGAATTCGCGGGGCCGACATTCGCGTGGATCACGCAACGGCAGGCGCACGCGTGGTGACCACCGATGCCAAAAGCTTACCCAATCTGATTGCCGCCTATTGCATCATGGGGCATCATGGAGGACTGCCCGATGGCGGTTCAAAAAGTCAGCCAGATATCGGAACCATGTATTACCGGCTGCAAGAAGGCAATCTTCCGGATTTTTCGGCCTATCGTGATACGGTGCAGCTGCCCACCATAACACCTCCCCACAGTTGGCAGCCCGGAAAGGACATTGGCTTTTCCCTTGCTTTTTTGACACGTATGTTGTATTCAGCTTTGGTGGATGCCGACTGGCTGGACACAGAAGCCTTTATGCAGCATAGGACAATCAAACGCGGCGGTTTTGATAGCATCGCGGCACTGCATGAAAAACTGATGACATCGCTGGACCGATTCAAAACGCCCACACGTGAAATTGATAAAAAGCGTTCCGAGCTTCTGCGGCATTGTTTGGATGCTGCGTTGTCACCCAAGGGGTTGTTTACACTGACCGCCCCAACGGGAAGTGGGAAGACCATTTCCAGCTTGGCCTTTGCCTTGCGCCATGCCAAGACCTTTGGGTTCCAGCGGGTTATCTATGTCGTGCCCTACAACACGATTATTGAGCAAAACGCTAGGGTCTTCGAGGATATCCTCGGCGCAGAGAACGTCGTGCAGCACCACAGCAATATCGACTACAGTGACGCTGACCCAACCATTGCCGACCGGCGGCGTTTTGCTACCGAAAACTGGGATGCACCCTTGATCGTCACAAGCAATGTACAATTTTTCGAAAGCCTATTTGCCAACAAATCCAGTGCCTGCCGCAAGCTGCACAACATTGCAAACAGCGTCATCGTGTTTGATGAAGCCCAGATGATTCCCCTTCCCTGCCTGCTTCCCTGTGTGGCGGCCATCCGCGAGCTGGTTGTGAATTGCGGTTGCACGGCCGTTTTGGCAACGGCAACGCAGAGCAGTTTGGACGATTATTTTCAGCCACTGTCCATTTCCGAAATCAACACAAGTCACCGGGAAATGTATGATTTTTTTCGACGCGCAACCTTCATCACCGAGGCGGAGCCGCTGACAGACGACGCGCTTGTCCGCCGACTATCGGCACAGCGGCAGGTGCTTTGCATTGTGAATACGCGCGAAAAAGCGCAGCGGCTGGCGGGCATGATGGACGACGCCCTGCATCTTTCCACCACCATGCACCCCGCCCACCGCAGCGGGGTCATGGCCGAAATCCGCCATCGCCTCGACAAGGGCGCGGTCTGCCACGTGATTAGCACCAGCCTAATTGAAGCAGGGGTGGATGTAGATTTTCCGACATTATACCGCGAAAAGGCGGGGCTAGACAGCGTGATTCAGGCTGCTGGAAGATGCAACCGCGAGGGCCGCGAGAAGGACATCGCAAAGGCGCTTGTCTATGTGTTCACGCTTGCCGACAGCCGTCCACCGGCCAGCATTCAGCAAAACATCTCAGCATATGAGCATGCCGCGCGTGACGGCACGGATATTGCCTCCTTGGACGCGATTCGCCGCTATTTTGAACAGCTGCGCTATATCATTGGCCAAGATGGATTGGATCAACAAAACGCCGTACAGCAATTAAACGACGGCATGAAACGTGCGTTTTCCTTCCCCTTCCGGAGCATTGCGCAAGACTTTCATATGATTGACCAGACGCAGCAAACGCTTGTTGTTGAGTGCGATGAATCCGCGGATCTGTGCCAACGCTTGCGAAGCGGTGAGCGAACCCGGTCGCTGATGCGAAAGCTGCAGCAATACAGCATCTCGCTATATGCGGGCAAACTCAACGAGCTGCTGGCCCTTGGGCAAGCAACGCGGCTGGATGACGAATTGCATTTGCTCTCAACGCCATTTTACAGCAAAAAATATGGGGTCGCGCTTAACCCCAGCGGTGGAGATGCAATTATAATATAGGCAACGCCCACAATGTGGCGCATTTGGCCAAATGCAGCTGTGGCGCATTGTATGGTGTTTCCCAAAAAGTAGGAGGTGCTTGTTTGTCTGTTTGTGTAGAGATCTCGGGGAGGTACGCCTGCTTCACCCGACCAGAGCTGAAGACAGAGCGTGTGAGCTACGACATCATCACGCCATCTGCCGCACGCGGCATCTTGGAGGCAGTCTTTTGGAAACCGGCCATTCGGTATGTGATTGATGAGATCCGGGTTTGCAATCGGATTCACTTTGAGAACATACGCCGCAACGAGGTGAACAGCAAGGTTGTTGGGCGCGGACACATCTGTGCCGCAGGGGATCGCGCACAGCGCGCCTCAACTGTACTGAAGGATGTGCGCTACGTCGTGACCGCGCACTTTGAGCCAACCGACAAAGTGGGCGATGCCGACAAACTGCCTGATGGCCGCTTCAACCATGGGAAATTCGCCGAAATGCTCACCCGTCGCTTGCGTATAGGGCAGCAATACCACCAGCCCTGCCTTGGCACGCGGGAGTTCCCCGCCATCCTTCGCCTAATTGAGGCGGGCGAAGCGCTGCCTGCGGCAATCTCGGAAGACAGAAGTCTGGGGCTGATGCTACACGACATGGATTACGTGAAGGGCAAGGACGGCAAGGTAACGGCGTTTACGCCCACCTATTTCCGTGCCGAAATGCAGCAGGGCGTCATCAACCTGCGGAACGTGGAGGTGCTGCGATGATTTTGCAAGCGTTGGTAAAGCGCTATGCCGACGTCGGCGGCGAAAAACCGGGATGGAAGAAGCGCGCCACGGATTTTGCGCTCAACCTCGACGATGACGGCAATATTCTGGCGTGCACCCCACTTGAACAACTCGTTGGCAAGAAAAAGCAGCGCCGCATCCTTTCGCTTCCCGCCACGGAAACGCGCACTGCCGGCATCCTCGCCTACTTTTTAAGCGACAATGCCGGATACATTCTGGGCATTGATGCAAAAGGCAAGGGGCTGGAAAAACGGGAAGCATGCGCGACCTTGCATCGGAATGTTCTTGGCGGCGTTGGCACCGAAGCCTCGATCGCCATCCTTCGTTTTTTTGAGAAGATGCCCCTCCCGCTCGACTTACCCGAAACAAAAAATGATTGTGTACTGATGGTAAACGGCAAATATGCTTTCGAGGACGAAAAAATCCGTGCGGCGTGGGAAAATTATTGTGCCAAGCAGGCAAGCGGCACCCCAATTATTGACCTTGTGACGGGCAAGCAGGATACGCTTATGCGATTACAGGGCGAGATAAACCTGCGTGGCGTTTCCATGGGAAAGAAGCCCTTAATCAGCATCAATGCCGAGAGCTTTGCATCCTATGGCAGCACCGCCAAAGACCCTGCTGCCCAAATTGGGCAATACGCCGCCTTTGCGTATGTTACGGCTCTCAATGATTTGCTTGCGTCGAACTCGCATCGCAAATACCTTGCGCAGGACACCCTTGTATATTGGGCAGAAGATGGAGGCGAGGCCGAAGCCGAGCAGTTTTCATGGTTCAACGAGCCCCAGGAAGAGGATACCGAAAAACTGGATGCGATTTTGGGGATGTACTCTGCCGGCAAGCAAATTACATTGGGAAACTGTGACCTAGAACGCACCTTTTACTTACTCTGCCTGTCGCCCAATGCTGGGCGCATCAGTATTCGCTTTTTCTTGCGCGACAGTTTTGGAAACATCCTGCTCAACAACGCAACACACTATGCGCAAATGGAAATCCATTCCAGTCGAAACGAAAAATTTCCATGCATTCCACCTTGGATGCTGTTAAGTGAAACAACGGTAAAAAAAAGTGCAAGCGATGCCGCCCCGCTGCTTGGCGGGCAGCTATTAAACGCCATCGTCACCGGCTCACGCTATCCGATGACCCTTTATCAGGCAATTCACACACGCATCCGTGCGGGCGAGGACATCAACCGCACCAAGGCAGCCATTATCAAGGCAATTCTGATTCGGAATTACAACGAAAGAGAGGTTACCACCGTGGCATTGAACACAGAAACAAGCAACAAGCCGTATATCCTCGGTCGTCTATTCTCTGTGCTGGAGCAGCTGCAAAGCAGGGCTTCTGGAGGATCCTTGAACACCACCATCCGTGAGCGGTATTTCGCAAGCGCATGCGCAAACCCCGCCAATGTGTTCCCAACCCTTTTGAAACTATCCATGCACCATGCAGCCAAGCTGGATAACGCAGTATTCTATGAAAAATTGAAAACAGAGACGCTTGGTAAGTTGGACATCAACGAACCCTTCCCCCAAGCGCTCGATTTGGAGGATCAGGGCAAGTTCATCCTCGGTTACTATCATCAAACACAGAGTTTTTTCACAAAAAAACAACTACAGGAGGAAACCACCAATGACTAACGCCATCCAAAACCGCTACGAATTCGTGATGCTCTATGACGTGGAAAACGGCAATCCCAACGGCGACCCCGATGCGGGCAACATGCCGCGCATCGACCCTGAAACCGGACATGGCATTGTAACGGATGTATGCATCAAGCGCAAAATCCGCAACTATGTACAGATGGTCAAAGAAGGGTGCGCAGGGTTTGACATTTACGTACAGCAGAATCAGTCCCTCAACAGCCAAGACATGAAAGGCATGGACGCGGTAAAAGGGATGCCCAAGGGCGAAGCCAAAAGCCTTGGTTTTCGGCAGTATATGTGCGATGGGTTTTATGACATTCGCACGTTCGGTGCAGTGATGACCACGCCTTCCAAGAAGGATAATGATCTCGCAGGCGTGGCGGGACAGGTGCGCGGACCAGTTCAGATTGCCTTTGGCCGAAGCATTGACCCCATTGTGCCGCGCGAGATTACAATCACACGTGTAGCGATTACCACCGATGAAAAGGCTGCATCGGCATCTACCGAAATGGGACGCAAGCATGTGGTTCCCTATGCGCTGTATCGGCAGGAGGGCTTTATTTCCGCAAACCTAGCGCAGACCATCACCGGCTTCAGCGAAGATGACCTTGCCCTGCTGTGGGAGGCAATTGAGAACATGTTCGAATTCGACCGCTCTGCCGCGAGGGGTAAGATGACCTTGCGCAAATTGATTATTTTCAAGCACGAGAGCAAGTTAGGCAACGCCCCTGCACACAAGCTGTTCGAACTCATCCACGTGCAGCGCAAGGACGGCGTCAAGGTGCCGCGCTCTTTTTCGGATTATGAGCTGCTCATTGCCGACGCACCCGCCGGCGTGGAAGCGAAGGTGCTTGGATGATTGCAGAGGAGGATTATCTTCCGCTCTCCGGCATCCAGCATTTCTTGTTCTGCCCTCGCCAATGGGGCCTGATTTTTATCGAGCAGCAATGGGCAGACAACCACCTAACCGTAGGTGGGGATATCTTGCATGCTAAGACACACGACGGCGGCGCGCTGGAAAAGCGCGGGGATATCATTATTTCTCGCACTTTGAAAATCGCATCGCGCCTGCTAGGCCTTTCGGGCGAATGCGATGTGGTGGAGTTTCACAAGGATGCGCAAGGCGTCCCTTTGCACGGCTATCCGGGATTGTGGCTCCCCTACCCTGTGGAGTACAAGCGCGGCAAATCTAAGTCCGAGGATTGTGACCGACTACAGCTTTGTGCGCAGGCCGTATGCCTAGAGGATATGCTTTGCATAGAAATTGAAAGCGGTGCGCTTTTTTATGGCGAATCGCGCCGTCGTGAAATCGTCCCGTTTACCCCGGAGCTGCGCGCCAGACTAACGGCCACCGTGGATATCATGCATAGCCTTTATACAAAACGCCACACGCCAAAGGCAAGGCCTGGGAAGCATTGCCGAAATTGCAGTCTAAACGAGTTGTGCCTGCCAGCATTATCCATTGCTGGCACAGCTTCCGTACAGCGCTATTTGGATGAGCATATCGAATGAAAAAATTACTAAACGTCCTCTTTGTTACGCTTCCCGATGTCTTTGTCAACCTGGATGCGGATAATGTGTGTGTAAAAAAAGACGAAAAAATCTTGCTGCGAATACCGCTTCTGAATTTGGAGCAGCTGGTTCTTTTCAACTATTTCGGAGCAACCCCGCAGCTTTTAGCCGCGTGCGCAAAACGAAACATCACCGTGAGCTTTCTGAGCGCAAGCGGAAGGTTTCTCGGCACCTTTTGCGGCGAGTCACGCGGAAACGTTCTGCTTCGCAAAGAGCAATATCGTATTTCCGATAGCGAAAGAACCGTAGCTTTTGCAAAAAACTTCATTTTCGGAAAGCTGCACAATCAAAGATGGGTTTTGGAGCGTGCGCTTCGAGACCACTCATTGCGCGTGAACACTGAGCAGTTGACCAAAACAAGCCGTTTTGTCACCGAACAGCATCGACAGGTCCTATCCTGCAATCGTGTCGATATTCTCCGAGCGCTGGAAGGCAATGCCGCACACGTCTATTTTTCCGCTTTTGATGAGCTAATTCTACAAAACAAAGATTTCTTTGTGTTCAAAAACAGAAATCGCCGCCCACCAACCGACCCGGTCAATGCCCTGCTTTCCTTTACGTACACCCTGCTTGCAAGTGATTGCCGGCATGCGCTAGAGGCAGTCGGATTGGATAGCTATGTCGGTTTTTTACATACGGACAAGCCCGGACGCGCCTCCCTTGCGCTGGATCTGATGGAAGAGCTGCGCCCACATTTCGCCGACCGGTTTGTACTCTCGCTCATCAATCGAAGCGAGATGAAAGAGACCGACTTTGAAACGCAAGGTTCAGGCGCAGTGCTTTTATCCGAAGCCGCGCGGAAGCGGTTTCTGGCAGCATGGCAACAACGAAAGAAGGATGAAATCAACCATCCGTTTTTGAAGGAAAAGGTGGAATGGGGTTTGGTTCCGTACGTGCAAGCATTGCTGCTGGCACGTACCATCCGCGGGGATTTAGAAGCCTATCCCCCATTTTTGTGGAAATGACGTCAATCCCGGCTCGGACAAAACGTCAAATGCATGACAAGAGGCTTTTCGCTGTGAAACAAGCCATGTTGTCATGTGCTCATGGTGGTACCAACAAGGCAGCAATCAATGCTCAAGCAGGATAGCAAGAAAAGAGTCACCAACCATGGGGATTCTTATTGGGGAATGAAACGAGGTGATAGGTTTTGCTGATACTGTTGACATACGATGTCGCCACAGGAACAGCAGATGGCAGAAAACGCCTGCAACGCGTTGCAAAAAAATGCATTGCCTATGGGCAGCGTGTGCAAAACTCGGTCTTCGAGTGCAACCTTGATTGGGGCCAATTTTTGAAGTTGCAGGAGGAGTTGAAGCGCATTATAGATGCAGAGGAGGATAGCCTGCGGTTTTATAACTTGGGGAATGCGTATCAAGAAAAGATTATACACTTAGGGGCAAAGCCAAGTATAGACTTGCAGGGAGGATTGATCCTATAACGCAAGTGCGAACGCTAAGCGCACAGAAAATCCCGGGGGCATTCGCACCAAAAAAGTACGCATTTTCACTGCAAACGCGAAACCCTTGAGCAACGACGTATACCAAAAATACAAGATATGGAAGTGTCAACTTCCCACAACCAATATCTCGCGGTCGCCCCTCACACGAGGGGAGTGGATTGAAACTACAATGTGGTGCAGGCCGCCAGCGGCCAATACATCGTCGCCCCTCACACGAGGGGCGTGGATTGAAACTTCAAACGGCCTCATGTATCCTGGCGACCCTGCGGTCGCCCCTCACACGAGGGGCGTGGATTGAAACAACCGACCCCGGCAAACGCGCGCGCCGGGGTAGTGTCGCCCCTCACACGAGGGGCGTGGATTGAAACTACAGAGCGAGCATAGCCCACAATGTTATCTTTCCGTCGCCCCTCACACGAGGGGCGTGGATTGAAACCTTTCGGGTGCGAAGCCGCTTTGCATATTTGGCGTCGCCCCTCACACGAGGGGCGTGGATTGAAACTTGGTGACACTTTCCACCTCGCGGGGTGGCCCCCGTCGCCCCTCACACGAGGGGCGTGGATTGAAACTAGGTTGACACCCAGCCCAGTTACATCGTAGATGTCGCCCCTCACACGAGGGGCGTGGATTGAAACAATTGCAGTCACGAAGGAAGAGGTCCCCGATATCGGTCGCCCCTCACACGAGGGGCGTGGATTGAAACTTCATGACGCAATAATCGCGCCCTCTCTATCTGCGTCGCCCCTCACACGAGGGGCGTGGATTGAAACAGCGACTGCGTCTGCCCCATGATACCGCTGGAAAGTCGCCCCTCACACGAGGGGCGTGGATTGAAACATACAATAGAAACAACTAGTATTTTGGGGCCAGGTCGCCCCTCACACGAGGGGCGTGGATTGAAACCACGGCACGGGACAGGGTGGGGCATGGGGCGAGCGTCGCCCCTCACACGAGGGGCGTGGATTGAAACGCTGATAGTTGGCATCAAAGATAGCCGGGGTAGTGTCGCCCCTCACACGAGGGGCGTGGATTGAAACAACTCGCGTTAGGATATTGCCGGAAGTGTCTGGAGTCGCCCCTCACACGAGGGGCGTGGATCTTTGAATTTTCCTGTCCAGCCGCAAACCGCTGAGGATCATAAATAACCCCATCGCAACTGCGCCGCAAAGCCACACCGCCGGGATGATGCTGTCAAAAATCAGTGTTTTGCTGTGCAGGGTGGTGACCCTGACTTTGGCTTCTACATATTGCGCAGAGGGGGGGTCGTGGTTGTTTTCCACAGCGGCACAAAGTTGGTAATCGCTTTGCGCCGCCTCGTATTCGGCACGGAAGGAAACCTCTTGCAAGCGCTCGGTGTTGTTCATCACCGCCAGCTTACTTTGCGGGCGCCATGGCACAAGCAATGCCGCAATCACGAGCATCCACATGGCGCACTTCCAAAATGGCGAAAAGCGCCTGTCGGCAAATCGCCGAATGAGCATCGTAACCACCCCGACCACCAATGCAGTGACCGACATGTATAACAGCTTGTAGAATACCGCCGCAATGAGATTGGGTACCGTCAACATACATTTTCCCCCTCAATCAGCGCCACCAGCCGGCGCCGGGCCTCTGCCGACACGTTTTCTTCCTTGGCAAAATTAAGCAGCATTTTTTCAGCCGAACCGTCAAAAACCCTTTGCAGAAAAGTTTTGCGTTGCTCTTCAATGTAATCCGATTCCGTCGCGACGGCAAAATAGCGACAGGTCGGTTGGTTGATTTCCTGCGTGCGCACCGCCCCGCGCTCTACCAACCGACCCAGCAGGGTCTTCAGCGTGTCGCGATGGCCCTTAATTTGGCAAAAAATCTCTGATGAGGTGATTCCATCCTTTTTCCATAAGGCTTTCATGATGGGCAATTCGGAATCGTTGATGACAATTTTCTCGGACATAGCAGGCCCTCCCTTTTGGCTACACCAGTAACCACAGCCTCAGGCTACCGGAGTAGTCTCGATTTGTCAAAGGGGATTTTCATCCGGTGTTATTCGCAATCTGCAAATAGGCGGCGGCAAGCCGCAATGCCAAAATGAACCTATGCGACACAAAATGGCGCCGATGTGTTCCTTTTAGCGCCGGAATGATGTATAATTCCCCTATGCGATGTATTTGTCGTCCGAGGATACGGCGGGCTTGCTTGGAGGATATGTGTAATGAAACGATTTTTGGTGCTTTTTGTTTTGCTTTCTGTGACGGCGCTGGCCGCTTGCAAGCCTTCTGTCGTGCCAAGCCCTACGCCGGACGCGACTTTAAGCGCAACGCCGATTGCGGTGCCCAGCGCAACGACGTCGGACTTGCCCGACACGACTTTGCCTCAATCAGCCGGCGCAACACCGGGCGGGCTTGCGAGCCCTACACCGGCCAAGTCGCCAAGCCTGACACCGGTTGCGCCGGGCCTTACGCCGACGCCGGATTTTGTTGCATCTGCCTCGCCCACGATTGACCCCGCACCCACCGCCACGCCCACGGCACCGCCGACGGAGCCTCCTGTTTTTCCGTCGTCTAGCCCGATGACCTACCCTGATTTGTCAGATTTGACGTTTGCTGATTTAAGCCGGATGAGCTTTGGACTTTCCCGCGGTCACGGGGCCTGGTTTGCCGAGATTGATTTAGCCTCGGACGGAAGTTTCTGCGGCTACTTCTACGATGCCAATATGGGGGAAACAGGGCCCGGATATTCTGACGGAACCCGCTATTATTGCGCCTTTGACGGCGAATTTACCTCGTTGCGGAAGGTTGGCAATTATGAGTATTCCATGATTTGCCAATCTATGGAGCAGGAGGGCACCCCGGGTGAAACGGTGATTGATGAGGACATACGGTACATCACCGCCACGCCGCCCGGATTCCGCAACGGCGTCGAGTTTATCTTGTATCTGCCCGGGAAAAGGGTCAGCGAGTTGCCCGACGCCTTCAAACAATGGGTAGGACTGGACTCAGCTTGGGGTGTGGATTTCGACAACATGGAGGTGTACCCCTACTTTGGGTTATATCAGGTTGAGGATAAGTTTGGGTTTTATTAGAATCCGCGTGCTTGGCGATGCGCCTTCTTCTATTTGAAGCTTGATAACAAGCGCTAAACGACGAGTAAAAATAGGTTGACATCATGAAAAAACGTATGCTTCTGCTTGCCATCGGCCTTGTATTGGTGCTTACCGCTTGCAGCGCAAAGACCATCACCGAGCACGCGGGCAACTATCTCTATGCGCAAAATGAGGCCATCAACATTTTGGATATCGACACGCGCGACAGCATCGCCACCCTCACCATGACCGGCACTGCGGTACTGCTGGACGAGCCCTTCACCATCGCGGAGCCTGACGGCGTGGATGAAGATGGTAACGAGTTGTTTGTGGATGTTGCCTATGAGCAGCTTGTGCAGGTTTTTTATCGCTATGACAGCCGTGGCACCTACACGACCGTGTCGGCTGCAAATTTCTTGGTTCGGGACTCAAGCGGCGATCCCTGCCGTGTCAACCCGGATATCGCATACACCGCGCTTAAACGGAGCGGCGAAAAGTCCTTTGCCGTTGCGCTGAAAACCAAGGGCGATTCGCTTTATCTGGATTTTAGACACGGATTGTTGCAGACCACCGTTACGGCGAGAATTGCGTTGACGATTGGGGCAGACTTTGATGACGCGCCACATAACGTCACCGCCGTGATGGATTCCAGCGATGCCGGTTCCGACGGGCCCGGCCTTGGCACGGCTGATTCCAATTCGCCCGATTCCGACGGTGTTGATCCAAGAGGTACCACTTTCACTTCGCCCGATTGGCGTCCGGGCGCTATACTTTTCCACGGGAAATGATTGCCGAACATCGGGATCGGTGCGTCTACAACGGCGGGCACATGAACATTGGCGAGGCCAGGCGGCATAAAGATTACGTAGAAATCATTTCGACCTATTGGATGGAAAGGATTCTATCCAACCACGCCCAATAGGCCCCGTGTGGCAAATTCCCCGAACGCAAAAAAGCCGTTTGCTTGGCGTGCGCGCTGGTGCTGGGCGGTGGCCTTTCTTTTCTTGGTTTGATTGGCACGCCGGTTTGGCGCTGAGGGTTCACCGCGTTTGGTTGCGTCACCCCCTGCCGTTGAAAGCATTTCGAATCACTGATACAATTAAACGAAATAAATTGCGGGGGGGGGGTAGTACAAATGCACTGGATCATGGAGTTTTGGAAAACAGCTTGGGGTCAGGTGCTAATATTAATACTGGTTTTTGTGATTCTTATGGGCTCCCTCATTCTGCATTCGTTATGGTTAGGCAACCAACCCGTACAGAAAGCACGAGTGATAGTTGCAAGCACAAGAATAGAACAACATATCCTTAAAGGAGGAAGCACAGCGACAAGTTATTGCGTTGTTTTTCAATTTGCTGACGAATCAGAGAAAGAGTTTTATGTTAAATCTATCGAAACATACAAGGCTATAAAAAAAGGTGACACTGGCATTCTCTCTTACAGGCAGATAGGTGACGGCACCCGAATAGGCACAAAGCGCTTCGTCAGCTTTGAAAAAGACTCATGATCTTTTTCGGCCAGTTTTGGTGCAGAAGTTTTGACAACCGTGTACTCATACCTATAAGCCCTATGATATATGCCACAACCGTCCCATAATACAGGATCTGCGAAAGCGGACCGTCGATGGTGAGACTAAGCTCCCGTCCGCGCATGGTATGCAGCACCATCAAAAGGATCCCTGTCGCGCTCTTTTTCATCTTGGCCTCCATATGGTGGCAAACGATAAAGGGCAAGATGCATTCTCTCGTCAACTGCGTAACTGCTCTCTCGCCAACCCAGCGGCTGTTTTCTGTGCCCGGGTGAGTGTTTTTTTTGTCGTCTGGGCGGTTGTTTTCCAGCGGGTGGCGTGATACAATATCCATGTACGAGAAAGATTTGGGAAGAGAAGGGGTACATGATGATGGAGAATGGATGTCCTCGCTGTGCTGCCGTTTTAACCGACGGTTATTGTGAATATTGCGGCTGGAATCGGCCCAAGAGCGCGCCGTCGAAAACGCTGACACTTGCCGGGGTGCTGTGCGGGTTGGTTGTAACCAAGGACACCTGCACCTTCAGCCCCAAGGTGGGTTCGACTGCCGTGATTGCCAACAACGAGATTTCGCAAATTTCGCTATTACAAGCGCCCATGGCCGGTACCGGTGAGTTCTGCCTTTCTACCACAACCGGGCTTTCTCAAAAGATTACGTTTTTGCATACGCAAAATCAAAATATTGGGGAAATCGCTTCCTACTTGTCGATCGTTGCGCCACAAGCGCAATTCACCAACACCGCAAGCGCGCCGCCCGAGCTTGCGGGCGTGGTCTGCCCCAAGTGCAAAAGCAACAACACCAAGGCGACGGGAAAATCGCGTAAGCTTTCCGTTTGGAAGATTATATGCGGCGCGCTGCTGGTTGTGAGCGGCCTTAACAGCATTACCCAGCAGTTTGTGTTTGCCCTCCTTCTTATTCTGGGCGGACTGGCGCTGGGCGCGGCGGGGCTGCGCCTGATCGGCAAAATGAAAACCGATTGCCTGTGCATGAATTGCCGGAAAACTTTTCGGGTGTAGGGTTTTTGGCCTTGCAGGCGTTAGGGCTTTTGCTCTGCGGATGTTGAGGTCTTGGCTTTGCGGGCGTGGGGCCTTTGCCTTGTGGGCGTGAGAGCTTTTGCCCTGCGGGTACTGAAGCTTTTGATTGAAGCTTTTGCCTTGCGGGCATTGAAGCTTTGCCAATATAGGTCTTCTACTACAAAGGAGAGTTTTGCTATGAACATCAAACGATTGGTTTCGCTGGTTTGCTGCGTTGTTTTGCTGGGTTCCCTTGTGGGTTGCGGCATGATTTCCGACGATGTCGATGCCTCGCCACCTTCCTCCCCTACTGCCGGGACCTCGCCCGGAGCTGATGCCTCACCTGGGGCTGATGTGCCGTCTGCGGCCGTCGCCGCGTTGTACCATCAATACATCCAAGATCAGCTGATGCCCGAATATGGCCTGGCAACCTTGGCGGCCAGCGGCACCATGGAAAACCCTGAGGATCGCTGGCTTTCGCTGTCCGGCGTGATGTCCGCCTATATTGCCGATTTGAATTTGGACGGCACGGACGACCTGCTGTTGTTTTGTTATAAAGAGGTTGAATCGCCCTATTCGGATGATTTGCCCTTGTACGCCCTATATGCCGAGCTTTACATGATGAAGGGCGGCACACCTGCCAAGGTGGATGAGCTGGAGGTTTGTGCGTACAATGAATCGGACGAGCTTGACCGATATGATCACTGGGTGTCGCTTACCCCCAACCATTGGTTTGAGGAAAATCTGTTTATCTCGTGTGTGATAGTGGATGCCGTGCCCACCATTGTTGTGGAATTCACCTCGGTTGGCGGAATTTTTTCGGACGGTTATTTGTGCGATTATTGGGCGCTAACCTGCGCGGACGAAGATTTAGAGATTGCGTTTTCCTTTACCCAAACCGCCGGTGGAAGCGCGGGGTTTGAATACACCGGGTACGAGCTGGCAAACGGCGACAAGGTGTTTCAAGAACTGCTATTTACAGAATTACCCGAGGATGGCGGCCTCTACCATGATTTTGGCGAGGCCTTGGAAGTCTTTTTTGATGGTTTTGGTATTGATGTCCGCTATCAAGGCAGCGCGGTGAGCATCCTCGATGACACCGCCGTTGTCCAGCGCATTCACACCTACGCGACGAAATGCACGGATGCGGATTGGGATTCCTCAATTTACCCGTTTGCTTTTGAGGCAACGGATGGCACCGACCTGCGCGCGTATTGCGAGTAGCGGCAGGACTTTTGCATCATAAGCCTGTCCCACGTTACCCGCTTGGCGGCTTGGGGTAGGCTTGTTTTTTGCTAAAAAATGCTGAGCAGGTGTTTCGCCTTGAGGGAATCTGGCGTATAATGCCCGTGTGCGGTGTGTCGCGCACCATGCGCGGGAAAGCCGCCTCAACACCCATTCAGCTTGACACCCACAAAGAGAAGCCTCTTGATGAAATCCATGCTACACAAAGCTCCGCTGATTGCCGGCGTTTTGCTCGTTTTGTATTCCATTTTTATGGCTGTTGTTTCCAATTTTAACTTGGGAATTCTGGTCACGCTGGCTTTGGGCATTTTTCTTGCCGCGTCCGGTACGCTGTGGCGATGGCTGGGGCGGGTGCTCGACCAGCGGTGGGTTGCGTTGATGCGGTGCGTGGTGGCGACCGTGCTTTTGTTTGCTTGTGGTGTTGCTTTGATGCTTGTGATCGTTGGTCACCACGATACCGCAGCCTTTGACGAGGACGCGCTGGTGGTGCTTGGCGCGGGGATTCATGGCGAAACGGTTTCGGTTACGTTGCAGCATCGGCTGGATCGCGCCATTGACTACTGGCACCTTAATCCCAACGTCGTTTTGGTCGTTTCCGGCGGCCAAGGCCCGCAGGAGCACATCAGCGAGGCCCTGGCGATGCAGCGGTACCTTGTGGCAAATGGCGTGCCGGAGGGGGCCATCCTAATGGAGGCGCGTTCCACCAGCACGTATGAGAACTTCAAGTTTTCAAAAGATATTTTGGATGATGCGTTTCCAAACGGCTACTCGGTTGCCTATGTGACCAACGGGTTTCACATCTACCGCGCCGGGCGAATTGCCAAGCTTGCCGGGCTTTCGAGCCGTAGCGTTGCCGCAAAAACCGAATGGTACACACTTCCGGTTTGCTATGTAAGAGAGGCCCTGGTTGTGGTAAAATCTTGGGTGTTTGGGTACTATTGATGGGGCAATTAAGCCAAGCCAACAAGGCGGGGAGGATTTTGACTTGGGTTAGTTGGTGCATCAATATGGCGATATCTAATAATGCCCTCTCTGTAAAATGCGGGAAGGGCGCACTGGAGGCACCTTTATGCTGATGACCGAGCCAACCCTGCAAATGCTGGCCGAATGGAAGGCGATATGGGCCGCGCACAAGGATCAATTGAAGCCCAATCGCAAAACCGGCGCACAGCTGCTGGACTTTCTTTTTGCTCATTATGCTTTGACCGAGCTGCACGACCCCGAAGCGCTCGACATCATTGTCTCGCAGGTGCTTGATAACACGCCGTTTGCGGAAAAGCTGGCACCGGGCGAAAAGCCTTTGCCGCGCGCCTTTATCATCGATCGCACCGGAGCCGGGCAGACGCTTTATGCGAATCAAGATGCCATTTTTTGCGAATCGGATATTTTTGTTGGGGTGGATCTTGCTTCCGGCTGTTGTTTTGTCGAGGGTAGCAGTTTGCTTTGGGATGAGCTTTGCGCCTTTCAGGGTTTGGACAAAAAGGATATTGAGAACTTTTTCTGCGTGGCGGAGTATATCGCGTGTTTGAAGCGGTTTGGGATGCTGGAAAAGGTACTGGGCGCGAATCAATAAGGGGGCTTGATGATGGTTCATATTCTGGTTGTGGAGGACGACACCAAGCTAAACCAGATTGTTTGCGCGTACCTCAATGACAGCGGTTACGCCGCAAAAGGCGCGCCGGATGCCCGCACAGCGTATGATTTGATGTACAATTCCCTGTATGATCTGATCATTTCGGACATCATGATGCCCGAGATTGACGGCTTTGCGTTTGCCGAAACCGTGCGGGGACTTAACCCCACGATACCCATTCTTTTTATGACGGCGCGTGATGATTTTGCTTCCAAGCAGCGGGGATTTCGCGTGGGGATTGACGACTACATGGTCAAGCCCGTCAATTTAGACGAGCTGATGCTGCGGGTTGGTGCGCTGTTGCGCCGGGCCAACATCGCCAATGAAAAGCGGCTGGCCATCGGCAGCCTGGTGATGGACGCCGACGCCATGAGCGTTACCGTGCTGGATGCGGAAGTGCCCACAACGGTGCGCGAGTTTAACATCCTTTACAAGCTGCTTTCCTATCCCAAAAAGACCTTCTCGCGTCAGCAGCTGATGGACGAGTTTTGGGACAGCAACAACGACACAACCCTGCGCGCGGTGGATGTTTACATCACCAAACTGCGGGACAAGTTTTCGGATTGCACCGACTTCAAAATCGTTACGGTGCACGGACTCGGGTATAAGGCGGTGATTGAATGAAGTTTTTGCATGCGAAGAAGCCTGTTGGCACAACATCTGCTGACACAACGCCTACTGGCACAATGCCTGTTGGCGCAACGGCTGTTAGCATAACGCCTGTTGGCGTGGCAAAGCCCTTGGATACAAGAGAGCGCTTGGGCGCAAAGCTTTCTTTTGGCGCAAAGAAAAACCCGGATATCCGCATCAACGCCAGGCATCCGCTTTGGCTGGAATACCTGGGCATGTGGGTTGCCATGCTCTGCCTAACCGGCGGGCAATCCATGATTTTTTATGCCTATATGGAGGTTAGTACCCCGGATATTCCGCTCGCCTTTATCTTTGCCAACATCGGCTATTGGGGGCTGATGTCGCTGGCCTTTTGCGCGGTTACCATGGCGCTGCGGCGGCGTTTTTTCGAAAGGCCGCTGAAACATTTGGGTGAGGCCGCGCGGCAGGTGTCCGAAGGCGATTTTTCCATCCGCATCGACCCGTTGCGCCGCGATGGCAAAAAGGATTATGTAGAAGTGGCGTTTGAGGATTTTAACAAAATGGCGGACGAGCTTTCCAGCATCGAAATGCTGACGGGTGATTTTGTTTCCAATGTGTCGCATGAGATCAAGACTCCGCTTTCGGTGATTCAAAGCTATGCGTTGGCGCTGCAACGGGAGCATGTCACGGATGAGCAGCGCCTTGAATACACCGACACCATCATTGCCGCTTCAGAAAAACTGAATACGCTGGTGAGCAATGTGTTGAAGCTTAGCAAGCTGGAAAACCAAAAGATTGTGCCCGCGTGGGTGGAATATGACCTATGCACCCAGCTGACCGAGTGCGCGTTGGGGTTTGAAGACTTGTGGGATAACCGCCACATTGCGTTTACCGCCGAGATGGACGACCGCGCCATGCTGCGCGCCGATCCGGATATGCTGCAAATTGTGTGGAATAACCTGCTTTCCAACGCGCTGAAATTTACCCCCGCAGGTGGAGCGGTGACGCTGACACAGACCTCGGACGAGGCGAGCGTAACCGTGACGGTAACCGACACGGGCTGCGGCATGGACACGGCCACCCTGCACCGCATTTTCGACAAGTTTTATCAAGGCGACACCTCGCATTCGCAAGAGGGCAATGGCTTAGGACTTTCGCTGGCGCTGCGCGTGGTGGAGCTCTTGGGCGGGCAGATTTCGGCCAAAAGCGCGCTCGGCGAGGGCAGCGCGTTTACGGTAATCCTGAAAACCGGGGTGTAACCACGGCTTCTACTCGGCAGGCACAACCGGCGGCCTTCCTGAAAATGGAGGGCCGCTTTTCTGCATTAAACGCAAGGGGTATTGCAATTTTCAACCGAAAATAGAGGCCTGTTGCGCCTCGCAACCAGATTTTATCATCATTCCCGCGCAAATGCCATTAACATTTCCCAAACATTTCGCAAACAACTTGCAAACATGATTTGGGTAAACTTGGCGCATGGATGATCCATCGTCCGAAACATTGAAGGGAGTTTGACGCCATGAAAATTGCCATTATCATTGCGGTTGTCGTTGTTGCGGTCATCATCGTTGCCGCCATCATCATCAAAAAGAGACGGGGTTGATTTTCCCCGCTCGGCGATATCAAAAAAGTCGGGGCAAATCACCCGGCGACAATGGGAGCGTATCCGGTACCAACACACGCGCATATCCGGCATCAACCCGCGAGCACATCCGGTACCAACGCGCGAGCGTATCCGCGCGACAAAAATATGAAGGGAGCCAGCCATCATGAAAATTGCCATCTTTGTTGCGGTTGCGGTTATCGCCGTTATCGTCGTTGCTGTGATCATCATCAAAAAGAAAAACAAGTAATCTGATGCGAGCCGCCAATAAAAGCAATAGACCTCTTGCGGAATTGGGCGCGAGCGGATTGCCGCGACCTTTTTCTGTCGCCCAAGGCACGGGGTTCCGGCAATATTGAACAAATCTTGGCGGGTTCCGGCAACGCAGGTCGGCGGGAAAAGGGCCGGTAAGCCGCCGTGAATAATTTCGCAAGAGGTCTATTATTTAACATGAAAGGGAAAATCATCATGAACGAAATCACACGAAACGGCGAAAACTTTGTGGGGTATGAATACAAAGAGATCACCACCACCCGCGACATGGAGGGCACGTATGCGGATGGGTTTCCTAATTTTGGCTGGAAGCTGGACGGCATCAACCCCTCGCCCATCAGCTTTTCCACCGTTAGCCTCAAGTTTAAGCGGGACCGCAAGATTAAAAACAAAGCCGAGCTTTCGCGCTTGCAGCGTCAGTTTGAGGCGGGGATTGCCGAGATCGGCAGCCTGGAGCGTTCCCGCGGTTCTTCGGCTTTCATGATCGCCATGACGGTTGGACTGATCGGCACGGCCTTTCTGGCGGGCGCAACCTTTGCCTTTATCTATGCCGAGATGATTCCCCTGATGATTATTCTGGCCATTCCGGGATTTATCGGCTGGGCGCTGCCCTATGTGCTGTATAAAAGAATCATGGCCAAACGCAGTGAAACCGTGATGCCCTTGATTGAGGGCCACTATGATGCGCTCTACGAGCTTTGCGAAAAGGGACACGCGCTGTTGGTGGAGTAGGGCGCAAAAAGCCATGTGGTGTTGGCAGAGTATCCCGCACGGCATGGCGCACGACCGCCGCCTCGTGCTTAAAAACCGCCGGGCATAAGACTTTTTCCGTCTTACACTCGGCGGTTTTGTGTTCATTCATTGTTCGGAAACCCGGCGGTTTCCTTTTTATCCGCTGCCAGAAAACCCGCAGTCGTTAATACTTTCCTCCCGAGCCACCATGCGAGCGGCCCGACGAGCTGGAGTGACTGCTGCTTCCGCCGCCACCGCCACCGGAGCTCTCGGTTGGGCGGGCGGTGCGCGAAACATTGCGGTACAAAAAGCTTTCACGGCTGTTGGTAAGGTTCAGACTGTTTTGCCGCAGATACGAGCCTGCCGCCGCTTGCCGTCGCACGGATTTAAGCGGAGCCTTCATGGCGGTTACCACAAGGAAGGCCACCACCACGCCCACGACAAGGCTGATGATTACATTGGTCAGCGGGCGCTGCAAGCCCCGGGGCCTGGCCGGCAGAGAGCCGACGTCGTAGGGATCACCCGCGCGCGCCTGTGTTAAGAAGCGGTCGCATTGGTCGGCGAGCTCCAGAAACGCCTTGTTGTAGCGGTCGGCGCTTAGGTGCGGCTTAACCGTCTTCATCATGCTGTCCTGGCCGGCGTCGGTGAAAGCCTTGAGGCCAAACGCATGAGTGGAGAACCACCAGTCACGCTCCTCTGGGCAAATCAAAAACAACGCGCCGTCCGCGGCGGGGCCATAGCCGAAGCCGTTGTAATCGAAAAAGTCATCAGCGAAATCCTGTGCGCTTTTGCCGCCCAGCGTTTTCACCGTTACAATAACCACATCGCATTGCTGGCGCTCGCTGATTTCATTCAGCTTTTCGAGCAGCACAGCCTCTTCCTCCGTGGTTAGCAGCTCGGCATCGTCCACCAGGCGCTCATATTGGCGGCCATCCGGAAGGGGCTGGGTGCCCTTTTCATCCAGCAGGTTGGCGACAAAATCCAGATAATCCCGCGTCGCGATTGCGTCGTCCGCCTCGGCTGCAAAGACATCCCACGCGGCATCAACATCATCCTCTGAGAACAGGTTTGCAACGCGGCCCGCTCGGTACGCGGCCCATTTTTTGTCGCCTTTGTTATAGACAAATACCAAGCCGCTGTTTGAATACATGCCCGAAGCCATGCCTTCTTGATAAAACGTTCGTGCGTATTCGTAAGTGTTTTCACCATCCGTATCGGCCAACAGCAGCACGGCCAAATCAATACCGTATTCCGCGGAAAGCGCAACGGCATACTCATCCAGCTCTTCAAGCTCGCTGTCGGACAGCGTCAGGATGGTATCAAAAACGTGGGTGGTTTCCGCCTGCGCGTGGGTGTCTTCCATCTCTGCGGACACCGGAAGCATAAAGCCTGCGCACAGCAGTGCAATTAAAAACAGGGATACGAGTTTTTTCATACCCAATACCGGTCCTTTCTCGCGTGGTTTGCGTTTTGGACGCCGGGCCATAGCGTGGTTTTCGCTTGGCCGCACAATTTGCGTTTGGGCACGTGATTTGCGCTTGGCCGTAGCGTTACGCAAACATTGACATCAGCCACTGCGCACCAAACGCCACGACACCAATAATGCCCGTCCATATGCCAAACCAACGCCAATACGCGCCTTTATCCAGCGGTAAATCGCCCACCAGCTTCCCGGTTTGACCGTTCATGGCAAAGGTGTATTTTTTGCCCTGCCACGTAGTGTTTAAAATCCAAACCGGCATCATGGCGTATTTTACCGTGCCGTTTTTCAAACGAATGCTGCTGTACTCCGGAACGACGCTGGCGTACCCGGTTACCGTGCTCCGGAAGGTACCCTCAGTACTGGTTTTGACGCGCTCGTTGGCCCTGTCGGCGCTTTTTTCCGCGTCTACATCGTATTTATCCGCGAGAAAGCCCGAAAGATAGGCGGTTTGAAAGTCCATCAAATCCGCGTAGTTGTAAGGCTCAATGGATTCCATGAGGTCATCGGCCATTTTAGAGGAACCGTCCACCGGGATGCGGTCGAAGCCCAAACTGCCCTCGCGCATCACCTGAAAATAACTGGTTTCGACGTAGTTATAGTGGCTGTCGCTCCAACTGCGCACCCGGGTTGCCTTGTAGCGAATGGAGGCGTCAGCATCGGCATTAAACAGCCAGAAGGGAACGTAGATGCCCTTGATTTCGTCAATGTGATTCTGACTTTTGAAAATCTTGGGCAACAGTTTTTTCTTGCTGACGTGCGCGGTAAGTGCCGCCTTGGCCGCATTTTTATCCAGTTTGAAGGGGATTACATAATCCGGACGCAGGGTGTCGGAAAACTGTTGCATCACCACCACCGGGTTGTCGCAATAGGGGCAGCTGGTGGCGGCTGTGGTGGCGTCGCTGATGATCTCACCGCCGCAGGAATTGCAGATGTATGAGATCATGCCGTCCTCGCCGCCCTGCCAATCCGCGTTGGATTGAAGGTTCCAATCCATATCGGACGGCTGCTCTTTTTTCAGCTCGGCGTCGTAGGCCAGCAAGGCCTCCATTTCGTAGCTGGTGTTGCAAAACGGACACTTCATTTGCTGACTTGCGGAGTCAAAAGTTATGGCGCCGCCGCAGCTTGGACATTTATAGTCCTGCAATGTAGCCATCGTCTTATCTCCTTGATTTTTTTCGCGATTGCCGCACGGCAATGGGGCTGGGCGCATCCACCGTACCGCAGTAAAATACGTTACCGCGCGGCAAGAAGCGTTCCCCCACCGCGCGGCTATTACGGCTACCTATTTAATATCCGCGTCGTTAAACGGATCGCCGCACTCCGAACAGAACTTGGGCGGATTCTTGGGGTCTTCCGGCTCCCAGCCGCATTTGTCACAACGGTAGAGTGGCGCGCCTGCGGGCTTGGGTTTGGCGCACTCGGCGCAGAATTTGCCCTTGTTAATCTGGCCGCACGCACAGGTCCAGCCTACTGCGTCCGCCGGTTTGGGTTTGGCACAATCGGCACAGAACTTGCCGGTGTTGGTCTGTCCGCACGCACACGTCCAACCACCCGCGGCGGGGGCCGCCGGGGCAGCGGGCGGTGGGGCGGCGGGTTGCTGCTGCTGACCCATGGCATAGAGGTTTTGCGCGTTCATGCCGCCGGCCTGCTGCGCCATACCCATGCCCATAAAGCCCATCATCGCGCCGCCTTCATTGCCTGCTGCCGTGCGCATGGCGTCTGACTGCGCACCCACGAGGGTGGCTGCCGCCATGGTGGGGTCGCGCATGACCGCGGTGCGTTGAAGCTGCTTGATCATGTCTTCGTCTTCTTTGGGCGCGGTGATGGAATTGATGCCCACGGATACGATCGAAAGCCCGCGAAGCTCGTTCCATTTGGAGGACAGCACCTCGTTCATGGCATCGGACAGCTCCATGGTATGGCCGGGCAACGCACTGTAGCGAATGCCCATCTCGGAAATTTTGGCAAAGGCGGGTTGCAAGGCGCTTAAAAATTCGGTTTTCAGCTGGCCGTCCAGCTCCTCACGCGTGTATTCCTGCGCAAAGTTGCCGCAAACGTTGGTGTAGAAGAGAATCGGATCCTCAATTTTAAAGGAATACGCGCCGTTGCAGCGCACGGAAATATCCACATCCAGCCCGATGTTACGATCCACCACGCGGAAGGGGATGGGGTTGGGTGTGCCGAATTTGTTGTCGATCATTTCTTTGGTATTGAAGTAATACACCCGCTGGTCTTTGCCGGTGTCGCCGCCATAGGCAAACCGTTTGCCCATGGTTTTGAAGGATTCCAGAATGCTTGTGCCAAGCTTGCCCGCAAAAATACTGGGCTCGCTGGAGGTGTCAAACGTGAATTCGCCGGGCTCGGCGCATACTTCAACCACCTTGCCCTGCTCGACAATGATCATACATTGCCCATCAGCAACCGCGATACCGCTGCCGTTGGATATGATGTTGTCGTTACCCTTGGTGTTGGACGACCGCCCTGAGATTTTCTTTTCGCCCTTAACCGCCATAACATTTTTGGCCAGCGCTTCACAATAGAAAAACTCCTTCCATTGATCCGCAAGGGTGCCTCCGATTGCGCCAATGCCCGCTTTAATCAATCCCATGTTCAGAACTCCTCTCGCAATACGATGGTGGTGACTGCGTGTCGCTTTTGGGTTTTCTCAATGGTGTTGGTGGCCGAACATCCCCTCCACTTTTTTCGAACACCTGAGACTGTTCATATTTTAGCACAAACGTTTTTCGATTGCAATATCCGGCGCGCCCGGTTCGCCCTTCCCGCATTTTACGAGAGGGTAATTACTATATCATCGGCGTGAAGGGTTCCTCGAGGACTTCCAACAGCCCGTACCGCACAACGACGTCTTCCACTCACTTGCGCAGCGCGGGCCATTGCAAGTCCTCGCTTCAGGAGCCACGGGCCCCCTCCCCTCCCCCCAGTTCGCCCTTCCCGCATTTTGCGAGAGGGTAGTTACTCTGTCTTCGGCGTGAAGGGTTCCGCGAGGACTTCCAACAGCCCGCACCGCACAACGACGTCTTCCACTCACTTGCGCAGCGCGGGCCATTGCAAGTCCTCGCTTCAGGGGCCACGGGCCCCCTCCCCTCCCCCCGGTTCGCCCTTCCCGCATTTGCCAAGCGCGTAATTACTTCTTCTTCGCCCTGAAGGACTCTGCCGGAGGTGTTCTGGATAAAAATTACGAGTGAGGTAATGGGTAAAGCTTTGCGTTTTCTTCTCTTTCTTATCCCTCTTCTTGCTCTGTTCGTTGTATTAGCATTTCGAGTGTTAATACCATCAGTGCAGCTTGCCAACAAACCTGAGCAAGTCGAAATTGTAGGAAAAAGAACCAGCGAAAGCTTTAGTACTGGTTCGAGAAGGAGCAGACCTGCCACTTACTATACTTTTATTGTCTCTTTCAATTTTCCTGACGGTTCGGTAAAAGAGTTTGCAGCGGGCAAGACTTCACAAAAAATTGGAAGTAAACAAAAAGCCTGCTGCTCCGAATACGATTCTCTACATGAGGGCGATACAGGTATACTCATTTATAAAGAAATAGCTAACATTGAAAAAAAATAAAATGTAGAAATACACTGGGAACACAGGCAATATATCAGCTTTAAAGAAGACTCCTAAGTAGAGGCTAAAACCCAAACGCTGTTCTGCCACCTAAGAGGGATGGCCCTCTTTCTTTTTGAACCTTTTCTACCGCTGCCGTAATTTATTTGCCTTCCAAATGTAAATTTATTTCAAGCGGCGTGCCGGCTTTTCCTCCTGACATCGCGGCGGATACCGCATCATAGACACCACGAAAAACCGATTCAACGATTTGGTTGTTGGTGACCACCGCGCTGCGGGTGCCTGCGCCCACCAGTTCAGGGCTGCTTGGCGTGTTGAAATATCCCGTTGCGGCGCTGGTATCCTTGGCGGCGTTTACAACACCAGCGTCGATTATTTGCTGGATTTAACCGATAATCCCACGCCGTATGCGCGCAAGAAAAAGCGATAGGTTCTTTGCGCGGTAGGACTGACCACCTTGCCGTCCGAGACGATGCGCCGCGAGCTGTGCAGCTTCACGGTCTATTCGTTGATTTTTTCCAGCAGCGCATCCAGTTTGCTGTGGATGTCGCTCATGATGACCTCGGTTTTTAGACCAACGCGGTAGCCATTGATGCTGCGGCGGCGGTCTTTTTCTTCTTGGCGATTTTGCGCCATCATGATCATGGGTGCTTGCACCGCGGCCAAGCAGGAAAGCACCAAATTCAGCAAAATATAGGGATACGGGTCAAAGCTGCGATGGGCCAAAACCCACGTGTTTCCGGCCATCCAGACCACCAAAACCATGGTAAACAGGCCGATAAACCGCCAGCTTCCCGCAAACCGCGCAATGCGGTCCGCCGCGCGCTGGCCCAGGGTGTCCGGGGTGTCGGCGTTGTTCTGCGAGGACAGCGTACGATCCAGCAGCATATGGATGATTTCTTCATCGTCCAGGTCGGCCTTGACATCGTGCAGCACATGGATGAGTAGCTGCTCGCGCCGCTGTTTGACCAGTGATTTCTCTTGTTTCACGCGGTTGTTTCTCCTATTTGGCGAGGGGCATCATTGGGGCCGGGCCGGTTGGGCGTTTTCGGACGTCCCGTGCGTGGCGTACTCCGGCTATTTTGCTGTTGACGGGCTGTTTTTATGCAGTCGGTAAAGTTTGCCGCCAACATGCTGTGGAAAGCGGCACCTATAAATTATTTGGAACAATGTCTTTAATGCCGCGCGAAAAAATGCTATAATAGAAGTGCACCGCGCCCCCACTCAGGCGGGTTGACGCGCGTTTTCGCGATGCGATTCATTCGCCCTGCCGCCCTACGCGGAGGAGGGCGGTTTCCCTGACACATGGCCCGTGACCGCCCTCAAAGAAAAGGAAAAACCAATGTATCAATTTGGCGTTATCGGCGTGGGCCATATGGGCGCAGCCATGGCAAAACGGTTGGCCGGGGCTTCTCCTGTGGCTGTTTTTGACACCCTGCCCCAAGCCATGCAGAAGCTTGCGGATTACCCCGGCATTTGCTGTCTTTCTTTGGCTGAAATTTGCGTCCAATGCCACTGCTTGGTTGTCGTCGTTCGGCCCATGGATGTTTTTCCGCTTTTGGCCGAGATCAACGGCATCATCCCCGACAACCTCCCCCTGCTTTGCATGGCGGCGGGTGTAACCACCGCGGATATCCAAAAAACGCTACCCCGCGGGTGCGCCCTTCGCGGCATGCCCAACACCCCCGCGCAGATTGGCATGGGGGCGGTTGCGCTTTCCACCGCGACCACCGCGCCCGAGGCCGTGCGCCGGGCCATCGAGCAGGGGCTTGCTCCTTTAGGCTTGGTGGTGTGGGTGGCAGAGGAACAAATGAATGCCGTAACCGCGCTATCCGGCAGCGGCCCAGCCTATGTATACGCCTTTATTGACGCGCTGGCCAAGGCGGGCACATCCCTTGGGCTTGCGCCGGATGCCGCGCTGGCGCTGGCCATGCAAACCGTTCAGGGTTCGGCCTTTTTTGCCGACCAATCGGACAAAAGCCTGTCCGCGCTGATTGACGCGGTATGCGTGCCCGGCGGCACCACCGAGGCCGCGATGCAGGTGCTGCGCGAGAAAGATTTTTCCGCAAACCTTGGCGAAGCCGTGTCTGCCGCCGCCACCCGCGCACGGGAGCTAGGAAAATAGCTAGCGTGCCGATTGGCGCAAAAACCGCCGCGTTTGTTTTGTGGATGAACACCGCCGCATTTGTTCTATGGGCAAACACCGCCGCATTTGTCTGATACGCAAAAACCGCCGCGTTTGCCCCCGCTTGGTTGGGGCATCCCATCGTTAGGAGCGTTTGATTGTCTAATATTTTGTTAAGCCTTTACACGGATGGCGCTTGCTCGGGCAACCCGGGGCCGGGCGGCTGGGCGGCCGTGCTGTTGTATGGCGAAAAGCGGCTGGAGCTTTCCGGCTTTGAACCCGCCACCACCAACAACCGCATGGAGATTATGGCGGCCATTCGCGGGTTGCAGACCCTCAAGCGCCCGTGCGCCCTGTGCGTGTATACGGATTCCACCTACTTGGCCCACGCCGTTTCCCGGGGATGGCTGGCCCGCTGGCAGGCCAACGACTGGCGCAAAGCGGATAAAAAACCCGTTGAAAACATTGACCTTTGGCAGGAACTGCTACAAGCAATGGCACCCCATACGATCACCTGGCAGCACGTGCGCGGCCACGCCGACAACGAAGAAAACAACCGCTGCGACACCCTAGCGCGCGCCGAGATCCAGCGGAACCGGTAGCAAGCACGCGAGATTCAGCGAAGTCGAGAGAAAGCACGCGATTCAGCGGAACCGGCAGCAAGTGCGCAAGATTCAGCGAAGTCGGTTGGGAGCGCGGCGCTTGGCGAAATCACACGCAATTCAGTGAAAGCGGTCGGGATTACGCGATTCAGCAAAACCGTCACCCCCGCACGCAAATAAGGAAAAGATTATGCAGATTTGGCTTTACACCCGAAAAAACACCCGCATTCTTCAGCAGCTGACCTTGACCTACAGCGATTTTGATCCCTCTTCGCTTTCCGCCTTTGTGAAAACCGGCTGCGAGGCCATGCGCCTGCCCGTGCCCATGGTGCTGACCTTGCAGGAAACCGATTGGGTGCAGTTTGGTTTTTGCGCTTTTCCAAAATCCAATTTTATTGAGGCGGTACCCTTTGATGACCTGCAAGTTCGCAAGATTATCACCGCCAAGCAGAACGATGAGGTTGAAAACATCCGAAGGCGCGGAAGTTTGGATTGAACGCGCAGCATCCTGACCCGAAAGCGTGGGCGTTTGGACTTAAACGAGCCAAAGCCTGGCCTGAATACGCGGTCTTTGGACCAAACGACCGAAAACTTGGCTCAAAGTCGCAGGCGTTTTGACTAAACGCTCAGGAATCTTGTTCCGAATGCGCTGGCGTTTGGATTAACGCCTACTGCCATCGCGGCGGTGAAAGAACAACGCAACCTTTAGATTGGAGCACAGTGATGAAACAACCGAAACGATGGCTGGCGCCGGCGCTTGTTCTGCTTTTGGTCGTGGGGTGCGGGCGTGTGTCGCCAACCCTTGCGCCAACGGCCCAACCAACCTTGACTGTCACCGTCCCTGCAGCCTCCCCCACTGAACCGCCGACTTCCCCCACCGACACGGCCTCGGGCACTACCCAGCCCCCACTCGCGGATTTGTTCAGCGCCGACTACGCAACCGACGCGCTGCTTGCCACCCTTGACACGTATGACGAATTTTCGGAAGAAGATTGGGCTGAGGCCATTCTGATTCAGGCTCATGCCACGCTAAAAGAATTCAACTATGTTGCGCTGGATTTTGTGATGGATGAGGATTCTGACGCCGACGACGCATCCCCTGAATATCGCGTGAGCCGGGTGTTGTTTTCGACCGGTGAGTTGCTGCCCGAAAAGCCTTTGGTGATTCATAGTCTTATTTCCGAAATCATTCCCTCGCGAGGGATTTCTTTTGTGGACACAAGCGGCCGAACGCAATATTTTATTTTTGGCACAAGCGGGAAGGACGGTTCGCTTGTTGTGGGTGAATCGTCGCCCTTCACGCCCGCAACCAAGCCGTGACTTTTTGCTAATCCGGCAGCAAACCGCCTTGCACGCGAGCCATAGTTTTTCGCCAGCCCCTCGGCAAACATCAAAAGCCGCCGCGCTTTGCATCCGCACCCCATATTCCTTCTGTGGTCCTCGGGCCCCCATTGAACAAGGAGTTCGCCATGCGCCGTACCGATCGTCAACTGCCCGACCACGCCGTTTTTGAGATTCTTGATGCCGCCGCGCATGGCACCCTGGCCATGTGCAGCCCCGATGGGCCTTATGCCGTGGTGCTAAACCATGTGCGCGTGGGCAATTCTTTGTATTTCCATTGCGCCCATGAAGGCCACAAGCTGGATTGTCTTGCCCACGACCCGCGCGTATGCTTTTCTGCCGTGGCAAGCGCCCGCGTGCACGCCCCAACCTCCACCACCCTTTATCGCTCGGTCACCGCGTTTGGCACCCTGCGGCGAGCCGACGAACCCGAAGCGCGGGATGCCCTGCGGGCCTTTTGCCAAAAATTCGGCGTGCCCTTCCCCGCCGACGAATTTGCCATGCCCTGCGTGCTGGCGATGGAAATTGTCCAAGCCACCGCCAAGGGGAATGAGCCAAAGTAAGCAAGGAGAAAACCCATGTCAAAACCCATTGTTGCCGTTACCGCACCGCTTTCCGTGGATGTCACGGCTTACCTATCGGATATCGCCGAGGTTCGGCTGCTGGATCCCGCCCGCCGTCAGGAT
>JGI994J12354_10000490_pt1 | contig 39526 bp, 29 predicted proteins | sample IntmicLarv3ML3BL_FD_12354 | JGI IMG/M metagenome (IMG submission 12354) | reverse complement strand
GGGCGAACTTCGTTCGCCCCGACAAGTTTTCTTAAAACAACACTGCGAATCGGCAGAGGTTGTTTGTTGCATTTTATTGAGGCTTTTGCTATACGCTCCAGCCTGTGCTCTCCTGCTGGATGTCGTAGAGGCGGCGGTAGAGGCCGTTTTTCTCCATGAGGGTGTCGTGCGTGCCCTCCTCGGCGACGCGGCCCTCGTCCAGAACGATGATTTTGTCCGCCTTGGCGATGGTGCGCAGGCGGTGGGCGATGACGACGACGGTTTTGCCCTCAATGAGCGCAGCGATGGCCGCCTGGATGCCGGCCTCGCTCTGGGGGTCGAGGGAGGCGGTGGCCTCGTCGAGCAGGACGATAGGGGCGTTTTTCAACAGGGCGCGGGCGATGGAGAGCCGCTGCCGCTCGCCGCCGGAAAGGGTGCTGCCGTTTTCGCCGAGCAGGGTATCGTAGCCCTCGGGCAGCTTTTGGGCGAACTCGTCGCAGCGGGCGGCTCTGGCGGCGGCGAGTACCTCCTCGGGGCTTGCGTCCATGTTGCCGATGCGGATGTTGTTGAAAATCGTGTCGTTGAAGAGTACCACGTCTTGAAAGACGAAGGACATGTAGCTCATGACGTGCTCGGGGTCTTGGCTTTTCACCTCCACACCGCCGATGGTGACGCTGCCGTGGTCTGCGTCCCAGAAGCGGGCGATGAGGCGGGAGAGGGTGCTCTTGCCGCTGCCCGAAGGGCCGACGAGGGCGGTGATGCTGTTGGCGGGGATGGTGACGGTAATGTCCTTCATGACCTCCTCGCCGTTCCGGTTGTAGCGGAAGCCGACGTTTTCGAAGCGGATGTCGTAGCTCTTGATGGGGGTTTCTGCGCCCTCCATAGGCTCATAGCTCATGAGGTCACGGATGCGGCGGATGGCGATTTGATGATAGAAAAGCTCGGGCAAAAGGGTGAGCTCCACTTGAATGGGGCCGTAAATGCGCGTGACGATGAGCAGGCACATGAGCAGGGGAATCAGCTCGATTTGGCCGCCGGATAGCAGGCTGATGCCGGTGAAAACCGTTAGGCCGACGCCCGCTTGCAGGATGACCTGTGCGCCGGTGACGAAGAGGCCGGTGCCAAACTCGAGCTTGATGGCGAGGTTTTTCATGGTGCGCAGGGCTTTTTCCAGCGTTTCGAAGTTCTCGCCGTCGAGGTTGCAGGCCTTGATGACCTTGAGTCCCTCAAGGTACTCCTGCACCTGCTCCGAGGCGGCGAGCTTGGCCTCGGCGTGCTTTTTGCCGAGTCTGCGTTGCAGGCTGCGGCTGCCGAAAATCATGAGGAAGGCCAGCGGCATGGTGACGAACATCGCCAGCGCCATGCGCCAGTTGAACAGGGCAATCATGACACAGATGACCGTGATGGAAACCATGTTGGCGCAGAGCTGGGGGTAGACGTGGCTGAGCACCTGCTCGGTGGTGGCGATGTCGCCCATCATATTGGTGGTGAGCTCGGAGAGGTTTTTGGAGTTAAAGACGCTCATAGGGAGCTTGCGGATGTGCTCCGCCAGGGCGATGCGGGTGTTTTCGCTCTCGATATAGGAGACGATGTAGGTCTTTTTGTAGTCGTTTTTGTTGCACAAAAACACAATGGCTGCACCGATGAGTCCTGCGCCGAAAAGCAGCCAGAGCTTTTGCCACGAGATGGTTTCGCCGGTGAAGGGCTTGACGAGCTCCATGATGGCTTGCAGCATGACGACGGTGGGAATCATCATGGAGAAGTTGGTGAGCGTACAGGCGGCGATGGCGCCCTTGAGGTCGCGATAGCCCTTGTCAGTGAGCATGAGCAAATCTTGCATACGGGACTTTTTTGGCTTAGTCACGGGCGGCCACCTCCTCTCGTTGCATGACCCAGCTGGCCGTTTCATTGTAGGTTTTCCACATGCCGGCGTATCGGCCGTCGGCGGCGAGCAGCGACTCGTGACTGCCCTCCTCCACCATGTGGCCGGAGTCCATGACGATGATTTTGTCGGCGCTGCGAATCGTGGAAAGGCGATGGGCGATGATGATGACCGTTTTGTTTTTCATCAGCGTTTCGAATGCCTTTTGGATGAGGTGCTCGTTCTCGGGGTCGGCGAAGGCGGTGGCCTCGTCGAGGACAATCACCGGGGCGTCCTTCACGATGGCACGGGCGATGGCGAGCCTTTGCCGCTCGCCGCCAGAGAGGTGTACGCCTCTGGTGCCGATAACCGTTTGGTAGCCCTGTGGGAGCTTCATCACAAAATCGTGGCACTGGGCGGCACGGGCGGCGGCCTCAATCTGCGCATTGGTGGCGGTTTTGTTGCCCATGCGAATGTTGTCCTGCACGCTCTGCTTGAAGAGGAACACGTCCTGAAACACGAAGCTCACGTGCTGCATCAAATCCGCCGAGCGCATCGCTCGCACGTCTGCGCCGCCGAGGAGGATGGCGCCCTCGCTCACGTCGAAGAAGCGGGGAATGAGGTGGGCAATGGTGCTCTTTCCGCCGCCGGAGGGGCCGACGATGGCGGTGACCTGCCCCTGCTTGGCGGTGAAGCTCACGCCGCTGAGCGCCTCGGTCTCCCGGCTCTCGTCGTAGGAGAAGGAGACGTTTTGGAACTCGACGCTGTAATCCTGCACCGAAGTGCTCTCGTTCGGCTGGGGTAGCACAGGCTCGTGCAAAAGCTTGTCCATGGCATCCACGCCGTTGATGATGCGCATGCTGCTGGAGTTGATGTACATGACCTTCATGAGAATACCGGCGATGGCCGGGGTGAATACGAAATAGAAAATCAGCGTGGCGGCGAAGTCGGTGTAGTCGGTGGCGCGCATGCCGACGAAAATACCGACGGGGAGGATGAAGAGGTAGATGTGGTTGACGAGGGTGGTGAAGCCCGAGAAGCTGTTTTCCCAGCTGAGGGTGTACGGGATGACCATGGAGGTGTACGCCCGGATGGTGTCGTGCAGGCGGCGGAAGGAGTAGACCGTCTGCTTGAACGCCTTGACCACGGAGATGCCGCGGATGTACTCCACCGAGGCGTTGTTCATGTTCTCGAGGCTGGCCTGGTAGGTGGCCATCATTTTTTTTGCGCCCTCGTTACCGTAAAGCGCCAGCTGCATGATAAAGGCGATGACCACACCAAGCATGGCGGCGAGGCCGAAGCGCCAGTCCACCGCCAACAAAATGACAATCATGACCACCGGCGCAACCACGGCGGCGACCATGTCGGGCAGTTGGTGGGCGATGAATTCCTCGATTTTTTCGATGTTTTCGTCCATAATCTTGCGCAGCTTACCGCTGCCAATTACGACATGGAAGCCGAGCGGCACCCTGGCCAGATGCGTGGCGAAGCCAACCTTCAGCTCATAGAGCGTGCCGAAGGCGGCGAGATGCGAGAACACCAGCGCCCCGAAGTAGAACAGGATTTGCAGCACCGTGCCGCCGAAGGCGTACCAGCCATAGCGGAAGAGCAGGGCGGTGTCGAGTGCGGTGAGGCTCGGCCAGGCCGACAGGATGCTGCGGATGATGAAGTAGATGGAAAGGTGCGGGATGAATGCGGCCACGGAGGCCAGCGCAGATAGGACGGTGGCGGCGATGATGAGCGGTTTTTTCGTTGCGGCCAGCTCAAGCAGGCGCACCATGCCGGTTTTCTTCTTTTTTTCTGTTTTCACGTCTCTGCTCCTTTTTCTTGCTGTTAGATTTAACTAACTTGTGGATATGTTGATGACCAACAAATGGTGCGGCGGTGTATTTGTTAGTTTTGTTTAACTCTTGATTATTATACTCCTTCTTTTTTTGTTTTGCAACTATGTTTTTTGCCCTTTGCGGTGGGAATACTCGGCTGTGCGAATACGGCGGGACGCTGGGGACAGCGTCCTCTACGTTTTTTGTGCGCAGACCAGACATTTTCACCGCAAGAGGGCACAGCCCGACTAGAATACGTTTGCAAACGCAAAGCTTGCACCGTCATAGTCCGCAGTATCCTGTGGTACTATGTAACGTCCTTCCTTTGGCAAGCGTTGCCCCGTCGAATCTACCGCATGAGGGCGCTCCTACGGAAAGAGCGCACAAAATGTGGAGAAAGTCGGCGGTGGGTGCAGGGCGAAGCCCGCTACGGTTTTGGTTACTTTTGGCGTATACCAAAAGTGACTCGCCTCAAGCGAAATATGAAGAGGGTGTAGAAAAAGTAAGATTCTTCGCTGCGCTCAGAATGACAGATGGAAGAAGGCGGCGAAGAGGGGGGGCAGGGATGAAATGAAAGAAAAAAGGATAAGCTGAGGGCTTATCCTTTGTACTGTGCAATTTTTTTGTAGAGGCCGGAGCGGCTCACGTCTAAGTGGTCGGCGGTTTTTTGGATGTCGCCGCCGAAATGGTCGAGGGTTTCCAGAATGTACCGGCGCTCAAAGCGGTTCATTGCCTCCTTGAGGGTGACGGCGCTCTGCTCCTCCTGCGGCAGCGAATGAGCCGGAGCTTCGCTGCGTTTTTCGTCGCTGTCCTTGGGCGGATATTCCGCCTCGTTGGCCTCGATGATATCGCTTTTGCTGATGATGACCAGACGTTCGATGGTGTTTTTCAGCTCCCGTACGTTGCCGTACCACGCATAGCGCTTGAAGAGCTCCATCGTGCGGGGGGAGAGCTCCCGCTTGAGGCCGTATTTTTTGTTGTAGCGCGCAAGGAAGCTGTGAGAGAGCGCCTCGATGTCCCCTTCTCTGTCCCGCAGGGGCGGAATTTCGATGGGGAGGATGTTGAGGCGGTAGTAGAGATCGGTGCGAAAGAGGCCCTCTTGCGTCATTTTTTGCAGGTTGCGGTTGGTGGCGGCGATGATGCGCACGTCGGTGTGGATGAGTTTTTCGCTGCCGATGCGGCGCATTTCGCCGGTTTCGATGACGCGCAGAAGCTTTGCCTGTAAGGCGAAGGGCAGTTCACCAATCTCATCGAGGAAGAGCGTGCCCTTGTTGGCGAGCTGGAAGAGGCCGAGCTTGCCCTCCTTGCCTGCGCCGGTGAAAGCACCTTTTTCGTAACCGAAAAACTCGGCTTCAATCAGCTCGTTCGGGATGGCGGCGCAGTTGATGGGCACGAAGGGCTGACCGCTGCGGGCGCTGACCTGATGGAGCTGCTTGGCGATGATTTCCTTGCCGGATCCAGACTCGCCGTAGAGCATGACAGTGGTGTCCGTGCCCTTAATTTGCTCCAAAAACATGAGGATTTCCCGCATTTTGTCGCACTCGGCGATGATGGCGGTGGATTCGTTACGGTTGAAGATGCTGATGAGCTGATGGAGGTTGCTTTTTTCCATCTCCATCTTTTTTACGTAGTCGTAGACCACCTCTTCGACCAAACTGAACGTGACAACCCCCACCAGCTCGCCGTTTTCCCCAAAGGCGGGGATGGAGACGGTGAGCAGGCCGTCGCCGAATTTGGTTTTGAAGAACAAAATGGAGCGGGCTTTGGTTTTCATGACGTGCTCCGTGCCCGTCTCCGGCGCCCAACCGTTGAGGCGGAACACGCTGATGTGATTGCCCACGAGCGTGCCCGGCTCGTCGCGCCAGATGTTGAGGCAGTAGTCGTTGACGTAGACAATCATTCCCATGGCGTCGGTGAGCACCACCGCACCGGGGAAGGTGTCCATGAACATCTGGTAGTAGGGCGCATTGTCCTGCGTTCGTCTTGTAAAAAAGCCGGCATCCATAGTCATGTTGTCACGTCCCCGTTTTTATTTATTGATATTCTATCATGGAATTTGTGGAGAATCCAGTGGTTTTTCTAAAGGATTAGACTTTTTGGGGGTGGGGTGGAAAAAAATGGACGATTTTGCAAAAAGAGCCTGCATCGCAGCAAGCTGCGGTGCAGACTCTCTCGTTCTTGTCCTATTGTTCAGCTACTCAAGACCTCAAGCATGGAGGCTCTGCGCACGCAAGCAGTAGTTTCTGCCACCAAATCATGCATGGAGCCTGTCCAACGGTTGGGGTTTTGGGAGGTGTCGATGTCTGAAGCCAGAAAGCCCATAGCGTAAGCCACCGCTGTGGCGGTACCGTATTTGAGGGCATCTTCATCAAGGTCAAAGCGGCCGTCATGGTGAGGAGCACCGGTGCCCTTTTCCTCGTTTCTGATACCTACCAGCGCAAAAACACCCGGCCAGAGCGCCAGATGGGAGGAAACGCAGTCCGAGGCCATCCACGGCTCAATCTGCACAATATGCTCTGCACCGATGGTAAAAGCCGCAGCCGTTCGCAACATTTGAGCGCACTGCGGGTCGTTTTTCACGGCGAGCATCGGGCCTCTGGTGTCCACTTTATCGAGGGTGCAGTGGTAGGCCTTACAGGTGCTCTCCACCAGATTGATGGTCTCTTCTTTGATTTTGATGGCATCGCTATACTCAAACACTCGGCCACCGCCGCTGAATTCAACCGTTTCAGGGATGACATTGCTGATGGTACCAGCGTGTACGACGGTGATACCGGTGGTAATCGTATGAAACGGGGAAACATTGCGCATGCGCAGGGCATTGAAGCCGTTGTAGATGGCCACAAAGCAGTCGAGGGGATTGTTGGCCTGGTCGGGTCTGGAACTGTGGCCGCCCCGACCGGAGATTTTGAAGTTCATGCCAAAGCCGCCGGACATGACGTTGTCGTCTGAGATGGAGACTTTTCCGGTTTCCAGTCCGGCGAACAGGTGCGTGCCATAGAGGGAGTCGATGTGGATGTGATTGTCTCTGATGTATTTATAGAGGTAGACGAAGTTGCCGGTTTGCTCCTCGCCCCGCTCGAACATCAAAGTCACGGTTCCGTCGAACTGCTCCTTGTTCTCGTTGAGGATTTTTCCCGCTACAAGCAGCATGGCGGCGTGGCCGTCATGCCCGCAGGCGTGGCAAACGCCCTTGTTTTCCGACACGCAGGTTTTNNTGGCCACCAGATTGNNCGGTTCCTCCTGCAACGGCAGTGCATCAATATCCCCNCGCAGCATGACGCTTTTGCCGTCATTTTTTCCCTTGATGAAGCCCAGCACACCGCCGTGAGGCACGTCCACNTGGGAAATACCCATTTTTGTCAGCTCGGCGCAAATGGTTTTCACCGTCTCGTCCTCTTTGTCNGAAAGCTCTGCGCNNACNTGGAAATGCCTGCGCATCTCAATCAANTACGCNTCGTTTTCTAGCACGGATTTCATAATATCCATCGCCTGTGCCTCCCAGCTGCCGGCTCTTATGCGCCAGCCATTTCATTGTATCTGCCTTGTTCTCTCGCAGTGGTTGCTCTTGTGCCAATATGTGAAGTTTAACTGTTCTTCTAGCGGGTGAGCGGGAAATGGCAAGCCACGAAGTGACCCGGTGAAATCTCGACAAGGCGGGGATCGGAAGCCTTACATTCTTCGCAGGCATAGCTGCAACGCTTGGCGAAGCGGCACTCGTCCGGCAGGTTGATAGGTGAGGTAATCTCTCCTTTGAGGAGGATACGTTCCGTTTTGCTGTTCAAGTCCACTGAGGGGATGGCCGAGAGAAGCGCCTGCGTATAGGGGTGGGACGGGTTTGCAAACAGCTCCTCCGAGGGAGCTTTTTCTACCAGCTGGCCGAGGTACATGACCGCAATTTCGTCGGCAAAATAGTTGACCACGGAGAGGTCATGGGTGATGAAGATATAGGTCAAGCCCAGTTTTTCCTGCAATTCCTTGAGGAGATTGAGAATCTGCGCTTGAATGGAGACGTCCAGCGCAGAAACCGGCTCGTCGCAGACAATAAACTTCGGTTCCATGGCCAGCGCCCGGGCGACGCCGATGCGCTGCCGCCTGCCGCCGTCCAGCTCGTGAGGGTAGGTGTTGTAAAGACGCTCAGCAAGACCCACGGTCTCCATGAGCTCCAGCACCCGTGCTTCGATGGCATTCTTGTCGGTCATGATTTGATTGAGTACGATGGGCTCACGGATAATCTGACTGACGGTCATGCGGGGGTCGAGAGAAGAGTAAGGGTCTTGGAAAATGATTTGCATGTCCTTGCGCATTTTGCGCATTTCCTTGTGGTTTAGTTTGGAAACATCTTTGCCCTCGAAAATAACCTCGCCGTCGGTGGGCTCAAGCAGGCGGAGAATGGCTCGTCCTGTGGTGGACTTGCCGCAACCCGATTCCCCCACAACGCCTAAGGTTTTTCCCCGCTCAATGGTAAAGTTGACGCCGTCAACAGCGTGGAGCATGCCCCGCGGCGTGCTGAAATACTTTTTCAGGTTTTTTACTTCCAACAAAATATCTGACATCAAGTACGCCCCCTTGCTATATGAAACGACGAATCGCTGTATGCCGTGCAGGCCACCATGTGCGTATCACTAAACCATTTCTCCTCCGGCGGAGCCTCGTTACAGGCCTGCGTGGCGTATTGGCACCGCTCGGCGAAGGCGCAGCCTGTGTGCAGCACAGTCGGGTCGGGAATCAGACCTGCAATGGGCTTGAGCCTGGCACTGCGGTCATTGACGTTTGGCAGGGAGTTGAAAAGTCCCTCGGTGTAGGGGTGCTTGGTGGTGTTGAATATATCTTGCAAGGTGCCCTGCTCCACAATACGACCGGCATACATGACAACCACCTCGTCGCAGGTTTCGGCCACAATGCCCAAATCATGGGTGATGAGAATCATGGAGGTTTGATACTGCTCCTTTAGGCCGCGCATGAGCTCGAGCACCTGCGCTTGAATGGTTACATCCAACGCACTGGTGGGCTCGTCTGCGATGAGAACGTTCGGGTGGCAGGCCAGTGCGATGGCGATGACCACACGCTGCTTCATGCCGCCGGAAAATTGATGCGGATATTCACCGGCACGGTCGCCGCTGATTCCGACGGTTTCCAACACTGCCTTGGCTCGCTCATAGGCCTCCCTCTTATCTACGTCCTCGTGGAGCAGGATGCTCTCGGCGATTTGGTCGCCCACGGTCATGACGGGGTTGAGGGAGGTCATGGGGTCTTGGAAAATCATGGATATTTCCTTGCCGCGCATGTTTTGCAGCTCGTCTGTGCTCATTTCCATCACATTGCGGCCGTTGACGTAGATTTCGCCGTCGGTAATCACGCCGGGCGGGTCGGGCACCAACTTGAGCAGAGAGAGCACCGTTGTGGTTTTTCCTGCTCCGGTTTCACCGACGATGCCCAGCGTGCTCTGCCGCCGAAGCTTGATGTTTACGCCGTTGGTTGCATAGACTGTGGCGTCATCGGTTTCATATTTGATATGCAGGTTTTTAATTTCAAGGATTGTGTCCTCATGTCGAGAGGACTCATGGGTGGTTGTTGTCTCTTTTTCCATTGTTAAGTCCCCCTTATCTCTTCAGCTTTGGATCCAGCGCATCGCGAAGGCCGTCGCCAATGAGGTTGATGGCCATGACTGTGACAATAATAGCGAGACCCGGGAAAATGATGAGGTGGGGATACTCGCGCATATACTGTCTGGCGTCGGAGAGCATGGCACCCCATTCCGGCGTGGGAGCCGGAACGCCGAGCCCCAGAAAGCTGAAGGTCGCCGCTTGTGTGATACAGCCTGCAACGCGGGAGCTGGCCTGCACCATGATGGGCGAGAGAGCATTGGGCAGCACGTGCTTGAAAATAATTACAATGTCCGGTGCGCCAATGGCTCTGGCCGCCTCAACAAATTCGTTTTCGCGCACGGTCATCACCGAGGCGCGGGCATTTCGGGCGAAATAGGGTATGGTTGTGATGCCCAGAGCCAGCATGAGGTTGATAAGGCTCACGCCAAACACCGCCACAATGACGATGGCTAGAAGTAACGAGGGCACCATGAGGAACATTTCGACAAAGCGCATGATAATGGTTTCAATTCTGCCGCCGAAATAGCCGGCAACTGCGCCCATGATGGTGCCGAAGCAAATGGCGATGGCCACAGCCACAACGCCGATGATAAGGGAATATCGGGAGCCGTATAAAATGCGAGCCATGACGTCCCGCCCCATGTGGTCTGTGCCAAAGGGGTGTGCGGCAGAAGGTGGTTGCAAACGACTGGCCAGATTCAAGGCTGTAATGTCTGCCTTAAAATCATAAATGAAGTTCGAGGCAATTGCAATTATAACGATTAGGATAAATACAATCAAGCCCACAACGGCACCTTTATTTTTCTTAAACTGACGCCATATTTCTTTGAGCTTGCTTTGTTTGACATATTTGCTTTTGACGTCAATGATTTTTTCTTGCTTGGTCATCTCATTCATGCAATCACCTCCTATTTCTTTACATATTGAGCTTTGATGCGGGGGTCTGCGAACGCATAGAGAATATCAACAAGCAACAAAACCAGCGCAACAAACACCGTTGTCATCAAAACGCAGCCGGTTACCATCGGGAAATCGTTGCCTCGAATGGACTCCACGATTAAGCGGCCTACGCCCGGCCATGCGAATACAACCTCAATGGCCACAGCGCCGCCGATGAGGCTGCTGAGCTGGCTTCCGAGAATTGTGATGATGGGGATGAGTGCATTTTTCAGCGCATGCTTGAGAATCACCGTTTTTTCGTTCACGCCCTTAGCGCGAGCGGTGCGCAGGAAATCGGCGCGAATGTTATCGAGCATAGAAGAGCGGGTCATGCGGGAAACCAGTGCAGCATTGGAAATACTGATGGTAACGGCAGGCATGATGAGACTCTTCCAACTCTCCGCCCCGAAAGACGGCAGCAGCTCCATACGCAGAGAGAAAAAGAGAATCAGCAGCAGGCCCAGCCAGAAGCCCGGGACAGAGAGTCCCACAATGGCAAGCGAGGACAGGGCCGTGTCAATCCAGGTGTTTTGCTTCACAGCGGCTATGATGCCGATTGGCACTGAAAGAATGATAACCAGCGCAATGGACGCAACGGAAAGGACAACCGTATGCGGCAGACGAACGATAAATTCACTCCATACACTTTTCCCATAGATGCTAGTACCCAAGTCTCCCTGTAACACGTTTCCCATATATTTGGCGTAGCGCACGAGAATGGGGTCGTTGAGACCCATGCTCTCACGCAGCTCTTCAATCTGCGCATCTGACATGCTGTCGCCGGCAATGGTATAGGCTGCGTCGCCGGTGAGACTCATGAGAAAGAATACGATGAATGAAACCACCAATATTGTGGGGATGAGTAAGAGAAAGCGTTTAAGGATATATTTCCACATTTGTGTATCCCCTCCATAAAAATGAACGTTGCAAACCCTCCGTTACCACAATTGGAGCGTCAGCATGTGGCCACCCAGGCGCACAATAAAAGTTTGGCAACTGCACCAGATGCCGCCCAGAGGCAGCATCCAGTACAGCCTAATCATTGTTTGCGGTTGTCACACGGGCGCAATACCCGTGTGACAGCCCGCTAATATGTCTTTTGTGCGGAAATTCTGCTGTGCTGTAAAATTAGCCGCGCTCAGGTGCGCAGACGAAGGTGATGTCGGTCTTTGCAGCAGAGGTGGAGGGCTCAAAGCCAATCACGTCGCTTCTCATACCGGAGATCACGTTGCCGACAGCAATCGGGTACATGGGAAGGGTGTCAACAATCCACTGCTGAAGAGCGGCGTACTCTGTGAGCATGTCCTCATAGGTAGTCGCTTCGAGCACTTTGGCCTGCATAGCCATGTAGTCCGGGGAGGCATAGCCATACAGAGCGCCGGCGCTGCCGCCGTCGGCGAAGAAGCGGGAGAAGTTGGTGAGCAGGCCGGCCTTGTAGCCCGCATAGTCAACAAAGATGTCATAGTCCTTACCGTCACGCTTGAAGGCAGACCAGTTGGTGGAGTCGATTTGTCTCAAGGTCACCTCAATGCCGATTTCGGACATCAGAGCCTGGAATACCTCAGCAACCTGCGTGGTAGCGCCGGAGTAGTGAGCCAGACGGAGCTTGAGGGGGTTGCTCTGGGTGTAGCCCATGCCTTCGAGAATCGCTCTGGCTGCGTCGGGGTTATAGGCATAAGGATCAGTGATGGACGCATCATAGCCCAGCATGGAGGGGGAGCAGAAGTTGTCGTGCACGGTTGCGCCGATGCCGTTGTTCCAGGAGATGTTGACGATGGCTTCCTTGTCCACACCATAGGCGATAGCCTGACGCAGAGCGAGGTCATCCTCGACATCGAATGCGTTGTGGTAGTTAAATCCGATGTAGTACACAGATGCGCCGGGGCCAACCTTGACGGTGACATTGGGGTCAGCCATAAGGGTCTCATAGAAGGAGGCACTTAGGTCGATGGTGAAGTCGATTTCGCCGGTCTGGAGGGCTGCCACACGGGTGTTCAAATCGGGTAGAACCTTGAAGATGAACTGCTTGGTTTCGTGGCCTTCCATGCCGCCATGATAACCATCATATCTGCTGATGCCCCACTCAACGCCGGGCTTAAGCAAAGACATGTCAATGTAGTAGGGGCCGGTGCCGATGATTTCGGCCTGCTCTTTGGGCAGTGTGTCGTAAGCACCCTTGCAGAGAATCATGGATTCCAGATAGGTGGGGAAGTCAAGCATAGAGGACTTGAGGTTGAAGCGAAGCTTGTAGGTATCGAGGATTTCGATGTTGTCTACGAAGTCGTTGGCAGCAATTGCCTCGACCACGCCGCCTGTGCCACCGGAGCCGGCGTATTCCCAGGTGAACTTCACGTCTTCAGCGGTCATTTCCATGCCATTGTGGAACGTCACACCCTCTTTGAGCGTAATATCCCAAGCCAGCGCATCGCCGTTGGCGTCAACCCAAGAGGTGGCAAGGCGGGGCAGAATCTCGCCGGTTTTCAAATCAATGTAGGCCAGATTCTCAAAAGTCTGATATACGGTGTAGTTCTTGGCGGCACCAATGCTGCCATAGGGGTTATAGGAGTCCGGCTCGGAAATGTGGCAGGTGTATACGATTTCTTCATAGCCTGCCGGAGTCGGCGCATCCGTACTCGAAGCGCCGGAATCGGGGGTATTTGCCACGGGAGCGGGGGTGGGGGCGGGCGGGGTGCCGCATGCGCCGAGAATCGAAACGGCCATGACGAGCGCTAACACAAGAGCGGATAATCTTTTCTTTTGCATTATAAATAACCTCCATAAAATATTGTTAACCCATGCGGGATTAACTATGAGTTGAATCGCCTGTTTCACAGGCAGCTGGCGCTGCGCCCGGTCTATAGGGCGTCTGCCCAGTCCTTCAAGCGGAGCAGACCGGCCACAAGCACAGGCTTGGGACAGGCGAAGTTGATGCGCTGGAAGCCGGTGCCCGCCTCGCCGAATACGGCGCCGTCGTCCAGAAACAGGTGCGCTTTTTCAATCATCTCCCGGTCAACCTGCGCAGCGTCCATGCCGAAGCCCCGGAAGTCCATCCACTGGAGATAGGTGCCCTCGAGGCGGGTGAGCTTAATCCGGGGCAGCTCCCGCTCGATGAACTCGGTGAGGAAGCGGCGGTTTTCCTCCAGCGTGACCAGCAGCTCGTCAAGCCATGCATCGCATTGCGTGTAGGCCAAGCGGCAGGCCTCGTAGCCGAGGGTGTTGATGGTTTTGTCATTCGTGGTTAGGCGCTCTTCCCAGAACTTCTCCCGCCACGACTGCTTGGGCACCATGATGTTGGCGGCCTTTGCACCGGCGAGGTTGAAGCTCTTGCTGGGAGCGGTGCAGGTGATGACATTCTCCGCCAGCTCCTCGCTGATAGAGGCGAGCACCGTGTGCTCATAGCCCGGCATGACGATGTCGAAATGAATCTCGTCGCTGATGATAATGACATCGTTATCCAGACAGATGCGGGCCATCTTTTCGAGCTCTTCCCTGCTCCAAACCCGACCAACGGGGTTGTGTGGGCTGCAAAAAACCAGAATCTTGTTTTTGGGGTCTTTGCACTTCTTCTCCAAGTCAGCGTAGTCCATCGTGTAGTGCCCGTCGGCGCAGAGCAGGGGGTTGTGCACCTGCGTGCGGCCGGTGAAGGTGATGCCGTTGTAGAAGGGGTAATAAACCGGCGTTTGGATAATCACGCCGTCGCCCGGGTCGGAGAGTGACTTGAGCAGAGTGAAGATGGCGGGCAGCACGCCCGGGGCAGGGCAAATCCACTCCTGCTTCACGTCCCAGTTGTGGCGGCGCTTCATGTAATGCATGATTGCATCAAAGTAGTTCTGTTGCGCAGTTGGGTAGCCCAGAATGGTATGGTTTAGGTACGTCTTTAACCCATGGATGATTTCCGGCGCCATGGAGAATTCCATGTCCGCCACAGAAAAGGGGACGATGCCGTCGGGGACGTTGGGGTCGGCCTGCTTCATCAGCAGCCATTTGCCTGCGCCCTGCGCAGTGCGGTCTGTGAGTGTTTCAAAATCGTATTTCATATGCTGCCCTCCTTGTCCCGCTGTCAATCGCAAATGATGAAGGCCTCTCTGGCCTCCTGCTCGAGCTGCGCTCTGAACTTGGGGTGCGCAATGCTGATGAGCGCCCAGGCGCGGTCGGAGGTGCTCAGACCGTGGAGGTTGACAATGCCGAACTCAGAGCAGATGTACTGCACGTCGAAGCGGCCTGTGGTAATCATTGCGCCTGCGCCGAATTTGCACACGATGTTGGACACGCTGTCCTTCAAAGCGGTGGCCTTGAGCGTGAGGATAGACTTGCCGCCCTTGGACATCTGGGCTCCGCGCACGAAGTCGAGCTGGCCGCCGACACCGCTGTATTGCTTGCCGTTGAGGGAATCTGAGGTGACTTGGCCGTAAAGGTCAACCTGTAGGCAGGCGTTGATGGAAATCATGTTGTCGTTTTGCGCAATGACCACGGGGTCGTTCGTGTAGCGGGCGGGCATGAGCAGGACGTTTTCGTTGTGGTCAACGAACTCAAAGAGCTTTTTCGAGCCGATGAGGAAGTTAGAGACCATTTTGCCCGGATGGAGGGTCTTTTTGCTGTTGTTGACAACGCCTTTGTTGAAAAGGTCAACGATGCCGTCGCAGAGGAGCTCGGAGTGGATGCCCAAATCCTTTTTGTCATCCAGAAAGCCCAGCACCGCATCCGGCACGCCGCCGATGCCCAGCTGCAAGCAGTCGCCGTCCTTGATGAGCGGTGCGATGAACTCCGCCATGCGGGTTTCCTTCTCGCCGCTCTGCCCCATGATGACTTCCTTGAGCGGCTCGTCCTTGATGTAGATGCAGGTGGCCTTGTCGAGAGAGAAGCTCTTGCCGTAAGTGAAGGGCAGGGAGGGGTTCACCTGCACGATGAGCTTGGTGGCGGCACGGGCGGCTGTGTCGGTGTAATCCACGTTCATGCCGAAGCTGCACAGGCCGTTTTCGTCCGGCGGCGTGACCATGAGCATGAACACGTCCGGCCGCCATGTGGTTTCGTAATAGCGCTCGAGCTGGTGGTACGCCACGGGGAGGAAGTCCATCTTGCCCTCATGGTATGCCTTGCGCTGGTTGTCGCCGATGAAGTTGGAGATTGCGGAAAAGCTCTTGCGCTTTTCCTCCGTGAGATATTCTGCCGGACCCCAGTGCAGGTTTGTCTGCACCTGCACGTTTTCCAGCTCGTCCGAGCGGTTCATCAGCGCCTGCATGAACTCCAGCGTCTCGCCGTGCGCCTGTCCAATCATAACCCGTTCGCCGGATTCGATCACACGGACCGCCTGAGCGGCCGTGGCAACAATTTTATCCTTATACTTCTCCTGCCAATTCAAAATTTCCTTCGCTTCCTTTCCGTCTTTTCCTCAAGATACAGCAAAACGCATGCCAAATCTAATACGCTTTCAGCTTACTCGCCGCAAAAAATCGGCTTCCTGCGCTCCTTGAAAGCGGCGAAGGTCTCCTTGCAGTCGCAGCTGCTGTTGTATTTCAGCGCGTAGGTCGCCTCGTGCATGTACTTCTCGGCGAGGCGCTCGTCGTCGTTGTGGTTCATGGCCTCCTTGAAGTAGGCCAGCGCCAGAGGCGACTGTGCGGCGATTCTTTTGGCAGCCGTCGTCGCACGCTCCATGAGGCTTTCGGCGGGCACCACGTCCAGCACGGCACCCAGCCGCCACATTTCCTTCGCCGTGATGGTGTCGCCGGTGAAAATATAGTAGCGCGCCATGCGGCGGGGCATCGCCATTTGCAGGAACTCGGAAGCGCCGATGTAGCCCGCCGTGATTTCCGGCACGGAGAATACNGCATCCTCGGCGGCGATGCAGACATCGCAGCTGGCGGCCAGCGCCACGCCAGCGCCGATGGCCTTACCGTTGACGACGGCAATCACGGGCCACTTGCAGCTGTAAACCGCACCCATGCAGCCGACGGCTGCGCCGCTGATCATGGCGACGTTTTCCTCGGTGGAACACATTTGAATCTCGCTTAAATCGCCGCCCGCACAGAAGTGCTTGCAGGCCGAATTGAGGATGACCACCGAAATGTCCGTGCGGCTATTGAGGCCGTCGAAGGCGGCTTGGATTTCTGCATAGAACATCCGCTCGCAGATGTTGAGCGGATGCTTATTGAGTGTGACGGTGGCGATGCGGCTGTCCGCATCCACCGCAACCAGTACGTTTGACATCGTCCGCTCCCCCGCTCAGCCCAAATCCGGATTTGGCGTGACTGTGCCGTCGGCGTGGTAGATGTAAAAGCCCTTGCCGGTCTTGCGCCCCAGCCAGCCCATGCGCACCATGTCACGCAGCAAAATTGCCGGGCGGTACTTCGGGTCTCCCGTCTCCTTGTAGAGCACCTCCATCACGGCGAGCTCAATGTCGATGCCCGCCATGTCGATGAGCTCCAGCGGCCCCATCGGGTGGTTCAGACCGTTTTTCATGCCCTTGTCGATGTCCTCAACCGAGCCGACACCAGCCTCCAGAAGGCTGATTGCCTCGTTAATCATGGGATTGAGCATGCGGTTGACGATGAACGCAGGGCGGTCCTTCGCAACGACGCAGACCTTGCCCAGCTGCTCGCCGACTGCTCGGGCAACCTCGATGGCTTCGGCGCTGCTGCACACGGCCTTGACGATTTCCAGCAGCTTCATCAGCGGCACGGGGCTGAAGAAATGCATGCCCACGAAACGGCTCGGGTTTTTTACAGCAGAGGCGATTTCCGCCACGGAAATCGAGGAGGTGTTCGTCGCCAGAATTGCATCCTCACGGCAGATATCAGAAAGCTTTGCGAACACGCTCTTCTTAATCTCGACGTTTTCTACGATGGCCTCGATGACCATGTCTGCGTCCTTAGCGGCAGTCAAATCGTCCGATATGGTGAGGCGCGCTATGGCGGCATCCTTCGCCTCCTGCGTCATTTTTCCCTTGGAGACGCTCTTGTTCAGCATTTTTTCGATACCCGCTTTGGACTTTTCCAAAAAGTCCATCGAGATGTCGTTGAGGATGACCTCAAACCCTGCGGTGATAGCGGTTTGCGCAATACCCGCTCCCATGAAACCCCCGCCCACGACGAATATTTTCTGTACGTTCATACTATATCTTCCTTCACTGTTTCGTTCTATCTTTTCATGTCTGCGGCCACCCTAGACGTTGTAGCTGGCGCCAAGCCCCTCCATCACATCCATCTGGATGCCGTAGGGCGGAACCGGAAAGCGCAGACCCCGCTTATTGAGCAGTTCCAAGCCCTTCACCGCCGTCAGCAGGTCTGCGGGTTTCATGGACAAAATCATGTCCTTGTCCGACAAGCCGCCAAAGCGCATCTCTGCGTAGCAGGGGGTGGAAAAGCCGATTTCACCTGTGTAGAGCGTGCGAATCCACGTCGTGGAGCAGGACGACTCGCCCACGAAGGGGAACGAGAGGTCGTGATATGCGATGCGCTGGTAGCCGCTCAGCAGCATGAACAGTGCGCCGGGCGAGCCGGCGATGATGCAGGCATCCGGCTCAATGCGGCCAGCGGCGAGCGGCGAGGCCACGATGCCCTTGTACCGCACCTCGGGCACCTGTGTCAGCGCCGTGTGGTGGCGCTCCACGTCCTCGCCGGTCTCCCACCATGTGCCGGTGAAAAAAAGCCGCCCCTGTTGAAGCCAGACCAAGTCCTGCTGCCACAGGCCGCAGATGGCATTGCAGTTGAGCGTTGCCACATCGTCGGCGGTGAAGCCCACGGTGATGCCGGTGTGAATCGCCTGCCCCAAAATCTGACAGGGCGTGTGTACATGCTTTGTGCGGCGCAGCCTTGCGACCTGCGCCATGTCGGCCAGGCTCTCGTAACCCTTGACACCGATGGGCGTTTTTTCCAAACGCAGCAGAGTGGTCAGCTTTGCCGACAAATCCTTCCACTGACTGGGCATGGGCAACATCACCTTTCCGTTGGCCTATATTCTAAGGTAGCAAATATGATACCAGAGAAAATGCGGCAGAATTACGCCTTCTTCGGCCGTTTGGCCGCCGCACAGTGGAAATCCGTCGCATTTTTCTTGCACAGTCGTGCAAAAACTGCGCAGTTGCGCAAGATGCTTCTTGTCAAAATCATGCTGCTCAGTCTCCCCTATTAGACTCTGTTTTAGCAGTCGCAGTTTTCCACAATCAGCGTCAGCCCCTGCCCGCCGCCGATGCAGAGCGTGGCCAGGCCATAGCGGCCGCCACGGCGGCGCAGCTCGTAAATCAAGGTGGTCAAAATGCGGGTGCCGCTGTTGCCGAGGGCATGCCCGTGGGCGATGGCACCGCCGTTGACGTTGATGCGCTTATAGAGCTCCGTGCCCGGCCCGATGCCGAGCTCGATGAGGCAACCGAGGCTCTGCGCCGCAAAGGCCTCGTTGAATTCGAAGAGGTCGATGTCGTCGATGGTCAAGCCCGCACGCGCCAGCGCCTTCTGCGTGGCGGGGACGGGGCCGAGCCCCATGATGGTCGGGTCTACGCCGCCCGCTGCGGAGGATACCATGCGCACCAACGGCTTGCAGCCCAACGCTCTGGCCTTCTCCTCGGTCATCACGACGACCGCAGAGGCGCCGTCGTTCATGCCGGAGGCGTTGCCGGGGGTGACTGTGCCACTGCCGTCTCGAATGAAGGAGGGTTTGAGCCCGGCGAGGGAGTCAAGCGTCGTGTCGGTTTTCGGGTGCTCGTCCTGCGAGAAAACGAAGCTCTTTTTGCGGATGGTGACTTCGACGGGGAGGATTTCTTCGTCGAACTTGCCCGCCGCTTGGGCTTCCTTATACTTTCTCTGGCTGTCGAAGGCGAAAGCGTCCTGCGCTTCACGGGTGATGCCGTGCTTTTTCGCCACATTTTCCGCCGTGATGCCCATGTTCAGATTTTTGTAAATGGTGGCCGGGTGGGCGTGGGAGGAGGCGTAGGCAAAGGCATCGCTGATTGCGGCATCGCCCATGCGAAAGCCCTCGTAGCGGGAATTATCTGGCAGATAATAGGGTGCGCGGGACATGCTCTCCGTGCCGCCGGCCACCATCACGTCGCCGTCGCCTGCGAGGATGCCGTGTGCGGCGCTGATGACCGCCTGGAGGGAGGAACTGCACTGGCGGTCTACGGTGAAGGCGGGGATTTCGATGCGGTAGCCCGCCATCAAGGAGGCCACACGGGCAATGTTGGGCACATGGCTGAGCACGTCGCCCAGAATCACTTGATCCACATCGTCAACGGTAATACCGCTACGCAGGAGCACTTCGGAGAGAATCGGCCTCGCCAGCTCCTCCGGCGGAACCGTCTTTAAGCTGCCCAGATAGCCGCCGACGGGGGTGCGCACGGCACCGGTAATCACGATATTCTTCATCATACTGCCTCCAAAATTTTTGATTGTCTTTCTTAAATATGCAAATACGATGCCAAGAAACGTTGTTTTCGGTTTTCTGCTTTTTTCAAACGAGTGGAAAGTCCTGCGCACAAGCGGGTTCGGTGATTTTATTTGCGGCGGTGCAGCAGGCACTTCGGCGCTGCGCCGCTGCGGATTCTCAAAATTTACCATTCTGATTGTCGGCTGTCTAATATTTTAGACAAGCTGCGCAATAAGTTGTAATAATTAATTTGATTGTATAAATTTCATTTTTATTTCTTTGAAAATATTTTTATTTTATAGGTGCATGCGAATCATATGGATTTTGTCGAATTTCTTTGTATGTGTTGCAACTCTAAGAGAAAATCGCATTTTATTTGCTGTGCAATCTAAAAAAATATAAATCCAAGATTTTAGACAGGAAAGTCTAAAATTCTGGACTCCTGCAATCGTTTTCCTTTCCTCTTCACCCTGCATACATGCGTGCTGCATGGATTCGCCCATTATAAACCCATAAACCTACTGTGTCAATAGGTTTATGGGTTGCTGTCCAGCACACAACAATCCGGTCAGACCGTTTCGGTCTGACCGGATTGTTGTGTGTCAATTGAGGTAAAAGCTCTAAAACAGCTGCGGCAGCAGGGCTTTCGGCATACCGAAGCGCACGGTGCGCTTGGGGTCTACCACCTGGCAGAACTCCAGATTCCCCGCTGCGCTGAGCAGCATGCCCGCCTCGTTGAAGGGCAGATTGAGCTTATCCATGACGATGCGGTTCATGGTGAGGGTCGCCGCCAGCACCGCCTGTTCCAAGTCCTCGTGGGAGGCGATGGCGTAGCAGCTGTGCGCATTCTCCAGCAAGGGGTGCTCGAGGTTTGCGTGCTTCAGCAGCTCCACCTTCACGGTGACCTTCGCAGGAATCTCCACGCCCGTGACCATAATCTCGCCGTCGCCCATGCAGGCGTGTACATCGCCCATCGCCAGCAGTGCGCCGGGGGCGAACACGGGGAGGTAGAGCGTTGCGCCCTTGCGGATGGTGGTGTTATCCATGTTTCCGCCGTGGCTGCCCGGCTCGCCGCAGGGGATGGCCTCCCCCGCCGGAGCGACGCCGATGACGCCAATCATCGGGTCAGCGGGCAGGGCAATGGTGTCGGAGAAGTGGACGAGGCCGTCAATGACAGGCAGGCGCTTGACGCTGCCCTCGGTGACAAAAGCGCCCAGCACGCCGTTTTCCGGGATGGCGGCCATCGTGCCGACGGGGCCAGGCTCGATGTCGAGGATGGTGATTTTCAAGGCATCGCCCGGCTCGGCATCGGCGACTGCGACCGGGCCGGTGGCGGGGTTGATCTGCGTCCAGTCGAGGGCGTCCAGTCCCGCCGCTGCGTCGGTGACTTGATTGGAAAAGCAGTCGAGCGTTTCGAATCGCAGGGTCTCGCCGCTGGCGATGGTGAGGGCGGGCGGGTTGTCCTTGGACATGGCGAAAATGCTGACTCCGGTGATGGTTTTCATGGGAAAGCTCCTTTCAATCGGGGGTGGTTTCGTTTTATTTCATGAGCTTATTATAGCGTAAAATTTCCACGCTGACAATGGTTTCTGCGTGCGGTCTTGACAGCGGCGATTTTGTGTCCTACACTTGAGGTAACAAGTGCGAGGAACGGAGGGATTGGCATGGCAAAAATACTCATCATCGGCGGCGTGGCCGGCGGCGCAACGGCGGCAGCTCGGCTGCGGCGGATGGACGAGCAGGCGGAGATTATCCTCTTCGAAAAGGACGAGCACATCTCCTTTGCAAACTGCGGACTGCCCTATCACATCGGCGGGGTGATTGCCCGACGGGATGCGTTGCTGATGCAAACGCCGGAGCGGTTTCAAGCCCGCTTTCATGTTGATGTGCGGGTGCGCAGCGAGGTGATTGCCATTGATCCGGCGGGCAAAACCGTCACTGTGCGCAGCCATGAGACGGGCGAGGTATATGAAGAGAGCTATGACAAGCTGATTCTCTCCCCGGGCAGCAGGCCAATTGGCTCGCACGCCGCCGGTGCGGATGCTGCGGGCGTGTTCACCCTGCGCAATCTGGCGGACACGGATCGGATTATGGACTACATGCACCAGCGCCAGCCGAAGCGAGCTGTTGTTGTTGGCGGGGGCTATATCGGACTCGAGATGGCGGAGAATTTGATGGAGGCGGGGCTTGCTGTAGAGCTGATTCAGCGCTCCAATCAGGTGATGAACCCGCTGGATTACGACATGGCCTGCGACGTGCATCACTACGTGCACAGGAAGGGGCTCGGCCTGCACCTCAACAGCGAGGTGACGGCGATTGCGCCGCAGGATGAGGGACTGAGGCTCACGTTCACGCAGGGCGAGCTTGCCACCGACATGGTGATTTTCGCCATCGGCGTTGAGCCGGACAGCCGTCTGGCAGCGATGGCGGGGCTGGACTGCAACGAGAAGGGCGGCATCGTGGTTGACCGCTTTATGCGCACATCGAATGCGGATATTTACGCCGTGGGCGATGCGGTGGTGGTGCGTGATTTCGTCACGGGGCAGCCTGCGCTGATTCCCCTTGCAGGGCCTGCGAACAAGCAGGCGCGCATCGTGGCAGACCATATTTGCGGCGCAGATGTGAGCTATGCGGGCACGCAGGGCTCGTCGATTTTGAAAATTTTTGATTTGGTCATCGCCACCACGGGCATCAATGAGAAAACCGCCAAGCGGCAGGGGCTGGACTACGACAAGGTGTTTGCCTGGCTCGCCGGGCACGCAAGCTACTATCCGGGGACGCAGTCGATGTCGATGAAGGTGCTCTTTGAGAAGGGCAGCGGCAAGATTCTCGGGGCGCAGATTGTGGGCTTCGACGGCGTGGACAAGCGCTGCGATTTGCTGGCGATGGCGGTGCGGCTGGGCTTGACGGCGGCGGATTTGACGCAGCTGGAGCTGTGTTATGCGCCGCCCTTCGGCTCGGCGAAGGACCCCGTGAACGTGGCGGGATATATGATTGAAAATGTGCGGGGCGGGCTGGTGCGGCAGTTCCACTGGCACGATGTGGCGGGTCTGCCGCAGGACGGCAGCGTGACGCTGCTGGACGTGCGCACCGGCGGCGAACGGCAGGCGGGCAGCATTGCAGGCTTTGCGCATATTCCGGTGGATGAGCTGCGCAAGCGCATCGGCGAACTGCCCGAGGGCAAGCCGGTGTTTGTCCACTGCCAGAGCGGGGTGCGCAGCTATTTGGCCTGTCGGATTTTGGCGCAAAAGGGCTATGAATGTTATAATCTGGCGGGCGGCTACCGCCTTTACGAGAGCGTGACAAAAGCATAAAAAGGGGACGGCGGTTGGGGGAAAAGCCAACCGGCTTTTTCCTACGGTTTTCATTGACTTTACCGAAAAAAAGGAGTAGAATCAATAGGGCTCCACAAGGAGCGGACGACTAAAAATATGGAGGTGGAAGGTAATGTCTGGTCGAAGTAGTGGGGACAGGTGCAGTGCAGCCTGTTACGGAGCAACGGCGGATCCTCTTTTATGCCGCTTTGCCTTCCCCGTGATGCAATAGGCGCGCCTATCATTCATTGATAGCGCACTGCTCTCCTGTTCATACATTACACTATGCGGCAATTTTATGTATGAGAGGATGAGAGGTATGTTTTTCAACAAAAACAGCACCGGGACGGTGCAAAAGCAAAACGAATGTGAGGCTGTGCTGCGTAAGTACGCCTTTTTGGACGAAAATGAATTGCTCACCCTGCTGGAGACCTCCAAGCAGGGCATTTCTGTTGCCACGGCGGAGGAAAAGCTCGACGAGCTCGGCCCGAACGTCATTTCTGTGGACAAGGGAGACAGCGTTTGGGGCAGGCTCTGGGAGGCGCTAGTGAATCCGTTTAATCTGGTGCTGCTGCTGGTGGCGGTGATTACCCTCGTCACGGACGTGGTGATGGCAGAGACGGCGGATTTTACAACCTCAGCGATTATCCTTGCGCTGATTCTCATTTCCAGCGCCATCGCCTTTTTTCAAGGGGAGAAGTCCAACAAGGCGGCGGCGGCACTGTCGAAGATGATTTCCAACAAGGCGGATGTGTGGCGGGACGGCAGGCTCATTGAGATTACCATTGACGAGGTTGTGCCCGGTGATTTGGTCAAGCTCTCCGCCGGTGATATGCTCCCCGGCGACGTGCGGTTTTTGACGACGAAGGATGCCTTCGTGGCGCAAGCAGCGCTCACGGGTGAGTCCGCTCCGGTGGAGAAGTTTGCGCAAATTCGCAGCAAGCCGGACGATGCGCTCACCGACCTCGCAAACCTCGGCTTTATGGGCACGAACCTGCTCAGCGGCGCCGCCACGGCGCTGGTGCTCACCACCGGCAACGAGAGCTATTTTGGCTCGATGGCCAAAACCCTCTCCGGCGACAAGGCGAAAAACAGCTTTGAACGGGGTGTGGACGCCGTGTCGGGGCTGCTCATTCGCTTTATGCTGGTGATGGTGCCGATTATTTTCATCACGAACGGCGTCACGAAGGGCGACTGGACCTCTGCCCTGCTCTTCGCCGTGACCATGGCGGTGGGGCTCACGCCGGAGATGCTGCCGATGATTATGACCTCGACGCTGGCGCGGGGCGCTGTGTCCATGGCGAAGCACCAGACGATTGTGAAGAATCTCTCCGCCATCCAGACCTTTGGCGAGATGGATATTCTTTGCACAGACAAGACGGGCACACTCACCGAGGACAAGATTATTCTGGAAAAATACATGGATGTACACGGGCGGGACGATATGCGTATTTTGCGCCACGCCTATCTCAACAGCTATTTTCAGACGGGTTTGAAAAACCTCATTGACCTCGCCATCATCAATCGGGCAGAGGAAAATGAGCTTGCCGAGCAGCTGGCGCAGTTCACACGGGTGGACGAGATTCCCTTTGACTTCGCCCGCCGCCGCATGAGCGTGGTGCTTGAGGGCGCAGGCGGCAAGCGACAGCTGATTACCAAGGGCGCTGTGGAGGAGATTGTCGCCATCTGTAACTATGTGGAGCACGACGGCGTGGTGCAGCCGCTGGATGCGGAGCATCTGGCCGAGGCCATGCGGGTTTATGAGGAGCACAACCGGGACGGCCTGCGGGTGATTGCCATTGCGCAGAAGAACAACGTCTCCGGCGTTGAGGTGTTCGGCGTACAGGACGAGTGCGACATGGTGCTCATCGGCTTTGTCGGCTTCCTCGACCCGCCCAAGGAGAGCGCCAAGCTCGCCATCACCGCCCTGCGGGAGCATGGCGTGCGGGTGGTTGTGCTCACCGGCGACAGCGAGGGCGTGGCCATCAAGGTCTGCGGCAAGGTGGGCATTTCCTCGGACATCTGCTTGAGCGGCAAGGACGTGGAGGGCATGGACGACGAGGCGCTCGCCGCCGCTATCGACCACTGCGACCTCTTTAGCAAGCTCTCCCCTGCTCAGAAGCAGCGGGTGGTGGCGGCCTTCCAGAAAAAAGGACACACCGTGGGCTATATGGGCGACGGCATCAACGATGCGCCCGCCCTGCGGGAAGCCGACGTGGGTATCTCCGTGGACAGCGGCGTGGATATCGCCAAGGAGACTGCGGATATCATCCTGCTGAAAAAGGACTTGATGGTGCTCGAGGAGGGCGTCATTGAGGGGCGGCACACCTTTGGCAACATCATGAAGTATATCAAAATGGCGGCCTCGGGCAACTTCGGCAACATGATTTCCGTGATGGCGGCGAGCATTTTCCTGCCGTTTTTGCCGATGCTGCCGGTGCACATTCTCACGCAGAATCTGCTGTGCGACTTTTCGCAAGTCGGTATTCCCTTCGACCGGGTGGATGAGGAGTATTTGCGCACGCCCCGCCGCTGGGAGACGGGGAGCATCCAGCGGTTCATGCTGCTCATGGGGCCCTTGAGTTCGATTTTCGACCTGCTGTGCTTCGCCGTGATGTGGTGGGTCATCGGGGCGAACATGATGGCGCTGGCGCCGCTGTTTCAAGCGGGCTGGTTCATCTTCGGCACGCTGTCGCAGATTCTGGTTGTACACATGATTCGCACGAGCAAGGTGCCTTTCTTCCAGAGCCACGCCTCCCTGCCGCTGGTGCTCTCCACCGTGTCGGTGGCGGTGATTGCGATTGTGCTGGTGTTTACCAATGTGGCGCACGGCTTCGATCTCGCCACGCTGCCGCTGCTCTATGCGCCGTGGCTGGCGGCGCTGCTGCTAGCGTACTGCTTCGCCACGCAGCTGTTCAAGGGTTTTTATATCTCCCGCTTCAAGGAGTGGTTGTAAGCTATTTTCAGTCGCAAAACGTCCGTGGAAGCAAGGCGCTTTCACGGACGTTTTTCTTGTCTCTGCGAGAGCGGCGGCGGTTTTTCTTGACAAGCACCATTGTTGAAACTATAATGGTTACAGGTGATAAGCATGAGAATCAATACTCGGTTGGCTGTGGCGCTCCACGTCATGACGGCCATTGAATTAAGCGCAGTCAAGGGCGTTGCGAGTACCTCGGACTATCTGGCGCTGAGCGTGAATACAAACCCCGTCGTCATCCGCCGCATCATCGGCATGCTCAAGCGCGCCGATTTGGTGGAGGTGAAGGCCGGGGTGGGCGGAGCGTCTCTGCGGCGCAAGCCCGCCGAGATTACGTGGCTGGATGTGTACCATGCGGTGAAAACCAGCGAGGATGCCGCCCTGTTTCATATGCATGAAAATCCGCAGCAGCGCTGCTACATCGGCAGGCATATTCATGCGGTTTTGGAAGCTCCCCTCTCTGCTGCGCAGCAGGCGATGGAGGATAAGCTAGCCACGTTCACGCTGCTGGACGCGGTGCGTTCTATTGCGGAAAAAAATAATCTGGAATTGAAGTAATTTTTTTGCTTTGAGATATAACCATAATAGTTACAACGAAAGGGGCACATGACATGAAAAAAATATTTGAACCACACAATTTGGGCGGCATTGCGCTGAAAAACCGCTTGGTGCGAAGCGCTACGGTCGAGAGCGGAGGTGCGCAGGACGGCGTGATCACTCCCCTGCTGAAAAAAGTGTACGAGGACTTGGCGAAGGGTCAGGTCGGGCTGATTATCACCGGCATGATGGGCATTGGCCCCAACGCCTGCGTCAGCCCGAGCATGACAAAAATTTATGACGACAGCTTTGTTGCAAGGTTTTCGGAGATTACCCGCTCGGTGCACGAGCATGGCGGGAAAATCGTTGTGCAGCTCGGTCACTGCGGCGCAAAGGCGACGGTGATTGACTATGGCGAGCAGCCGTTTTGTCCGAGCGAGTACAAAAATGCGAAGGAAATTTCGAAGGACGAAATGGCGATGCTCCTCAAGTGCTACGGCGAGGCGGCGGCAAAGTGCAAGGCGGCGGGCGCAGACGGCGTGCAGATTCACGGCGCACACGGCTATTTGGTCAGCGAGTTTCTCAGCCCCTATTTTAACCACCGCACCGACGAATACGGCGGCGATATCCAGGGGCGGGCGAAGTTCCTCTTTGAGATTTATGACGAAATTCGCAGCGCTGTCGGGGCGGATTATCCCGTGTTCATCAAGATCAATTACAGCGATTTGGTGGAAGGCGGCATCACCGGCGAGGCGTGCGCCTGGGTGTGCAGAGAGCTTGAACAGCGCGGCATCAACGCCATTGAGGTCAGCTCCGGCGTGAGCGTGAGCAGGGATTCTTCCTCCGTGCAAGGGCCGCAGGCAGGGGAAGGCTTTTTCTCCGCAGGCGGGCTGGATATCGCCGGCAAGGTGCGCATCCCGGTTTTCAGCGTGGGCGGCTATCGCACGGTGGAGGCCATTGAGGCGAAGCTCAACGAGGGTGCGCTCGCTGCGATTTCTCTCTGCCGTCCCTTCATCCGGGAGCCGTCCCTGGCGGCCAGATGGGGCGCAGGCGACACGGAGAGGGCCGCATGTGTTTCGTGCAGCAAGTGCTTTGGTATGCCGCAGCTCGGCTGTGCGCTTTTGTCGTAGTTTTTTTAGCTTCCACGGGGACTGTTGGGCTTAGTGCTTCTTTTTTGCACATGGCTATGCAAAGAGTTTTGTTGATTTTTGCGAAGGCTGCTGAATGAGTGTTTCTTCTATCTGTTGGTTTTTTGAATTATTTTTCTCATATTTCTTTGTCGTCCTCAAGCCGGACGGGCTGTTTCTTTTGTTACACGACAAAAGAAACCAAAAACGTGGCGGGAATGTGGGGGCGAGTGCAGCGTGTAGGGAACAACTCCTGTATTGTTCCGTTGCAGTGTGCCGATTTGAACAGCACACGCCCTAAATTCCCACAGAAAAAGCACACAGTGCGCCCATAATACGCTTGCAAACACAAAGCTTGCAGCGGATTATCGCCAAACCGTGCTGTAAGATGTAGCGTACTATCAATTCTGCTGCTTGCCAAGCTTCCACCCGCTGGGGTTGCCTATGAGGGGATTCCCCCATGAGAATACCCGAAATGGATCAGCAAACCAGCGGAATAAAGCTTTTTTTGGTGACTTTTTCGAGCACAAAAATGTGACTCGCATCAAGCGAAACTTGAACGCAGTATAAAAAAGAAGTAAGATTCTTCGCTGCGCTCAGAATGACAGGGAGAGGAGAACGGCGGGACGCTGGGGATAGCGTCCCCTACGGGGGGAGAGAATATAGAAGCGCTCGCAGAGCACCAGCGGGCGAACAAAGTTCGTCCCTACAATTTTGACAACACGCCCGAGGGCAGAATTGCAGATTGCGGGGCAAGCCCGCAATGACGAGGGCAGCGTCCCCCTACAAGGTGGGGCGAAGCATCAAACCAAAAATTAAGAGAGAGAACAGCCTCACGGCTGTTCTCTCTTCTTGCCTTGTCATTTGTCGGGGAAATTTTGAAACCTACGTCGTTGTCATCACAAAGCGCATGAACATCGCTGCCACCTCGGCGCGGCTGGCTCTGCCCTGCGGGTCAAAGGTATTTGCGCCCTTGCCGTTTAGTATTTCCGCTGCATACATGGCCGCAACCGCCTCCTTTGCCCAGCCGCTGATTTGCGCCTCGTCGGCGCATGTACCCGTGCGGTTTTTCGGCAGTGCCGCATCGACATACTTTGCGTAGTTGTAGAGCATCACCGCCATCTGCTCGCAGGTGATATCGTCGTCGGGTGCGAACAGATTGCCGCCCACGCCCGCAACAATACCGCTTGCATGAGCCCAGCTGACAGCCTCGCTGTACTATGCGCCGCCGGGGACATCGGTAAACGCCGCATGCCCCGCCGTCGGACTGCCGGCCAGACGCCACAAGACCGTGGCGAGCATCCCCCGCGTCATCGTGTCGTTCGGCGCAAAGGCCGTCGCTGAGGTGCCAGAGAACAGGCCATTTTGGTGTGCAAATTCCACTGCGGAATAGAACCAGTCTGTTTCCCTCACATCGGAGAACGGATTTGCCCACGCAATGCCGTCATAGCCCACCACGTACAGAGGAAGATGCGTGAGTCTGAAGCTGACGGTTTTTGTCGCTGTGTGATAGGTGGACTCCAGCTTTTCAAGTACACCTGCGCTGCTCAAAGACCACACGTTGGCGGGCAGTTGGCCGTTATAGGAAATGCTGATGTGCAGCGCACCGTCGAACTGCATCATATTCTGCGAGCCGGAGCGGATGCTGATGTCAAGCACCATGTCGCCGGGGTTGATTGCGCTACGCTGTGCGGCGGAGAGGGAGGCTGCGGGTATTTGCTTTAGTCCGATAGAAACCGTGTCGCCCTGTGCCTGCGCTGCAACGGATGCCACCGCTTGCGCATCGAGTGTCACCGTGCCCTGCGGCAGTCTGGCTTCCACGCCGAGCTTTGCCTCTGCCAACGCCTCCAGTGCGGCCTTCGGGAAGATGACGGCTGTTGCGTTGGGTATTTTGCTGAGGTCAAACACAGCTGTGCCGTTTGATTTGCCGATAATTTCTGTCAGCTTCGCACTTGGCAACTGCAAGGTGACATCGCCGCCCGACTGCGTGAAGGCCACCTGCACGGTGCCGTTGGCTGCCGGAATGGTCTGCGCTGCGCCGGAGCTGCCGCTGGAGGACGGAGGCGGGGGCTCATTTTGCGTGCTGCGGATAATCTCGACTTCACACATGGTGACCATGCCCGCCTCGTTTGCCACGGCCAGTGTGACCGTGTCGCTATCCACACCGGAGGCCAGATTGCCGACGACCTCAAATCTGCCGTCTGCGCCCGCGCCCGTCCCGCCAATCAGTGCGCCGGGCTCGGTCTGTCCGGTGATTGCGAATTTGCCTGTGTCTTGATACGCCGTGAAGAGGAACGCGCCTGCGGTCTTATCATAGTTGTCGGGCAGGAGCATGGGCGCTGATGTGGCGTATACGTTGAGATACTGCACCGTCGCATCGTCGTTTGCGTTCTTGGCGACAATCATGATTTGCTGTCCGTTGTAGGCGAGCAAGTCGTCCACCGTGCCGTTCGTCGCAGGGACGAGCGTGCCGTCGGGCAGGAAGAATGCGACTGTGCCGCTGGAGCTCGTTGCGCTGAGCGTCGCATTCGGCCCGGCGAACACGACGTTTGCGCCGTTGAGTTCGCTGAGGTTGCCGCCGGTGACGCTTAGGGAAATCGTGGGTGGGAAAGCCTGCGCAATCGTCACGACGCCGGAGCGTTCCTCTGTGCCCCTGCGCACTGCGGGAGAAATCGTGTTTTCTTCTGCCGGATTGCCCGTCGTCGAGAGCTTTTCCGCATACAAAGCCGTCACGCCGACCATGTACTTTCCAATAGGCACGTTGGGAATGTTGTAGCTATTGGTCGTCATCGTTTCGTCCACCGGAATGGTGAACTCCATTGGGGTGGGGTTTTGCACACTGCCGCCATTTTCGTCGGACTTGCTCATCATATTGACGGCGGGCATCTTACCGCTCTCTTCGTAGATGATGACGTGATAGCCCGTGACGGCCATGCCGCTTGGCGGCGTTGCACTGTCGAAGGATACGTCGATGCTCTGGTTGCCGCCGGATGCCGCCGACAGATTGGGTGTCCAGCTCTCGCCCAGCGCAGTCGCTGTGAGTGCATACGGCATCATGCTAAGCATCGTAGTCGGGCATGGCGTCGCGGATGGTGTAATCCTCTTCTTTGTCAAGCCTCATCTCCAGCGCTGTGGCGGTGTAGCCGCCGACTCTGACGGGGACAAAGAGCGGCAGGAAGGTGGAGTGCAGACTCATGCCGTCTGAGATGATGGTGATGCCGCCACCGTTGCCTGTATCCTCGTTAATCATAAACGCATTGCCGCCCAAAAACGGCTTTAGCGTGCCGACACCGTTTACCAGCACATCAGCGTCTTTGGCGAGGAACTGGTGATATCCGCTGTAGGGCGCCATGGTGTAGACGCCGGTGTCTGCCTCAAAGCCCTTTTCGCAGACGAAATACAGCAGATGCCCCGAGGTGTTGTAAATCGCTACGTTTTCTATCATGTTTTCGTAGCTGCTGCCCGGCACGGCGACCCAGTCTCCGGGATAAACGCCTTGCCGCCATCCGCCGCCGCGCACGTTCAGCGCCGTGGTGATTGCGATATGGGTCAAGTCTCCAGGCGAGAAGGACTCGGAGCTGAGGTCAAAACTGTAATCTCTGCTGCCGAGGCTTCCATCGTTTTTCCCATAGGTGTAGTCGATGGTGAGCGTGTAACTGCCGGTGGGGAGTTGATAGCCGTCTGCGATGCCCAGCAGCTTGCGCACATCCAGCGTCATATATATCCTATCGTCGCTGAAGGCGAACGCATCCGCATATCTGCCGTCGGTGAATACGTTGGAGGCGGACACATCCGCAGTGTAGCCCGCATCACTCGCTAAGGTGATTTTCGTGATTTTGGGTGCAGTGGAGGCTTCCAGAACGTCTTGAATATTTACTTCAAACAAGCCGTTAATCGGCGCTCCCGAAGCCATCGTCACGCTGCCAAAGGTCGTGGAGTTGGGCGAGTCGGGCAGGAAATAGTCTGAAAAGTCAATATCCCGTGCGGCGGGGCCCTGTTGAATGGCAATCTCCGCAGCGTCGCTGATATTCGTCACTTGATAGACGGCATATCTCCCCCGGCCGCCATCGCTGCCTTCGCGTAAAAGCGTCACTGTGCAGCCAGTAGCGTAGGCGTTGTCAAGGTAATAATATGCGCCGTAAGCATCTGTGCCAAACACCTCAGTCCACGTCAGCGTTAAAAGTGTCTCGTAGCTTCCATCCATCGGTGCAACCGCAATGCTGCGGGTGTCGCCCCCCGCCATGTTGTAGCTGTCGCCCTCGGCGACCAGCACCTCGCCATAGCGGATGTAGGCATCAGCGTCCAGCTCAAAGCCCTTGATGGCCAGCTTGCGCACATCACTTTGGTAGGTGAGGCGAATCGTTGCGCTGTATGGCCAAGTTGGTTCAACAATGAGGGTGGACGTGTTGTCCGCCGTCGCAATCGAAAGTGGAATTATATTGTTTTGCCCATTCCCGTAATCGACAACCATATCGGCGCTTTTCAGCGCATAGCCGTGGATGGAATCGTACGTGAAAAGCGCCGTCTGCTTGTTGATTTCGAACTGTCCGATGCCCTCCATCGAGTAAATCCAGTTCTGGAAGCTCAAAATAATCGGCTCCGGCACACCGTTTTGCGCCGGGGCGGAGCGAATCATCTTCTCCACCCACGGGAGGCGCACGCCGTCCACGTCATAGGCCTCGAGCGACAGGCTGTAGGTGTAATCCTCCCGATAGCTGCTCAGCTCAAGCGTCACATCTTCGGCGGGCATGATGAATGTTCCTGCTGTCGCCTGCGGGTTATTTGAACTGTAATCATAGGGGAAGTGGCTGATGCCGCTGCGTGCCGCCGTGTTGATGCCCTCAAAGCCGACGACGGGCACACCGTTGTTGGTAAAGCTATCAACCACCCACTGATCCATGTTATGTGCGCTGCCGGGCGTTGTGTCCCAACTGGTGGGGTATATGTGGTAGTAAACCGTTGCGCCCTCGCACACACGCCCGCTCAGACCCGCATCGTCCACTTGATAGGGCAGGCGCTCGCCGTCATAGTCGTCCGTCCAAAACGACACATCGTAGAGCACTCTGTCTGCGCCAACCAGAGGATTGACGTAGAGCTTGTGAATGGGTCTGTCGTCCGAAACCAGCGCAAGCGTGGCAGTGATGTGTACATCACTGCTAGGCATGGTAAACTGCCACGAGCCGCCCGGCTGGGGCGTGAAGGTCACGTCGGCTACGTCCGTGCTTATGCTTGCAACCTGATAGTGGTTGGCGAGGTTCGAGACGTAGACGTTGACTGTCTCGCCGTATTTCGGCGTGGCGCTTGTGCCGGTGGCGGAGTTGACCGTCATCGTCGCCAGCATTGAGCCGCTGCCGCCGCCTTCCAAAAGCACCTCGGTGGTCACGCGGTGAACCGTGCCGTTTTCGTAGACCAAGTCAAGCGCCTCGCCGGGCATGGTGAAGCTGCTGTCGCCGGGGTTGAATCCGTAATAGGGATTTTTCGTGCCCGCCCAATACACGTTGAGCGAACCGCCGTATGTACTCATTATGGCCGTGTCAAGCGTGACCTCTGTGCCTGCTCTTGCCCATAGAAGTCCCTGCTCACGGAAGAATTCTGTGCCGCCTGCGGCGTTCCAGAGCGCAGCTTCAATCTCCGCAATGAGCGGCGAGCCCGGGTCGGCCGAAATCGCATCAATCTGCGCTGCGCTGATGGTGACAGGACTGCCGATATCCACAGGGCCGAGATTGACCTCATATGCTGTGCCCTCCGCAACGATCGCCCTGTAGCTCTTGATGATATTGCTGACAATCGGTGACACATCCACTGTGTAATCCAGCTGGAAGGCCAAATCCTGTCCCGGCACGGGGGTTCCGCGGTACACGTGAGCGTAGTATTCTTCACTGATCATGACGTTGGAAGTGAGGAAGAAGTGCTCCGCCGGCGCCGAGTCGCAGTCTGCGAAAAATTCAATCGGCGCAGTGGCCGACAGAGCGGAAATGCTCATCGGCTCTTGCGCAGCATCAAAGCGCGGGTTGCCCCGCACCATGTCGTAAAAGCCGTAGTTCGTGCCAAAACTCATCTGGCCGCCTTGCATGGCGGGGACACTGTCCCAGTGCAGCAGTGCAGCACTGTCGGCACCGGAGCCATCAAAGAGCATGCCTCCCCCGGCGGGCGCATACGCAAAGTCTGCGCCATGAGCGGCGGCAAAGTCCGCAAGCATGAGGCCGTCGGGCGAAACGAAGGCGGCATCGTCAAAGATGAGATAGCCCTTGTTTGGCATGTCGGCATAGACGGGCAGGTCAGAATCCTCCTCTGCCGCAGCGTTCGCCTCTGCGATAAAATCTGCGCTAATCAGAGCCACCGTCGGCACGGGGCTCACGATTGCCTCTGATTCGACGAGCACAAAATTATCCTCGCTGTCCATCAGCATTAGCGGCACGCTCTCCTCCGGCGTGAACTGCGTGTCGAGCAGAATACGCCCGGCAATCTGCGCTGTGTCCTCGCCAAAATACTGCGCAGCGTAGCCGATTTTCACGGCGTAGGAGTTCGTATGCGCCGCATCTTCGGTGATGGCGAAAACCTGGACGATGACAAAATCTCCGATTTGCCAGCGCGCCTCCAGGACGTTGTTTTCATTCACCTGCGGCGCAATGCTCACCGTGCCGCTCATACCGCTGTAGTAGGTGCCGTAGCGGTAGGCTTCGCCGTCAATTTCAAATGCGGCGTATGAGAGCGGCTTGCTGCCGTCGAAGTGCTCCGTTGCAGGCAGCACAGCAAAGCCGCCGTCGCTGGCTCTGACATACACCGTGATGTAATCGTTGTACAGCACGGCGTATTGCTCGCCGTCCGCCGCCGTGAAGCTTCCGCCCTGTGCATCCGCCGCCGCCTGCTCAAACATTGCCGCAAGCGCCGTCGCCGGCACCATTGCGAGTATCATGGCAGCGCAAAGCAGCCATGACAGCATCCGGGAGATGATTTTATTTTTCCTCATGCCAATTCGTCCTCCACTTCGATTTTTACTTTTTCGCTCAAGACGCTTCGCAGGTTCTCGCAGTCGGCACGGATATGCACACTCTGCTGCGGCGTGAGGTATCCGGCCACCACCGCCATTTCAAGCATGTAATCGACTTGTGCCACAAGCTCCGCTGCTTCCTGCCGTTTGCCATTGCGCAGGGCCAGTCCGGCGTGTATGCCGCAGGTCAGCAGCTGTTCAGCCAGCGGGAAGCCCCTGTCGTTTTCACGCAGATACTTCACCAGCTCCGTCACACGGATGAAAAAGTCAAATCCCTGTCTCTCAAGTGATGCGTTCATGCGCCCTCACCGCCCTTTCGTTCGATTGTCATGTTTTATTGTAAGACAGCTCCTTTGCATTGTGAATCCTTCGGTATGAAGTATTCGGAAATATTTTTTTCATTACTTTTCCATAATCTGTCGCTGGTATGAAGCTTTTCTTTGCTTTTGACTGAAATGAGATGGAAATACGGTTGTTTTGCTTATTCGGTATGAGGTTTTTGTTGATATGCGCCCGATTAAGACGGCGGCGGAGTATTACCGGGAAAATGGCGACTATTCTATGGCGCTGCGGTTTTGGCTCAACTCCGGCGATTATAAGGGTGCGGACAAGTTTCTGCTGTTGTTCATGTTTCAAAACCACCACGGTAATATTGCGGAATACGTGGACTTTCTGCGGATATACTTCATTCGGGATTTCCCGGACAGCGCTTTTGACGACTTCCCCGTCCTGCATGTTTGCTGCGCATGGTACTACTACATGACCAGCCGGTTCAAGGAGTACGAAAAGCACGCCGACGCAGTGTACAGGCACATTGCGAAGATTGCCCTGTACGACCCGAAATTTATGGAGTTCGCCTTGCTGATGTACAGCGTTGACCACCGCTCAAGCATGCTGGAAAAGCTCAAGCGCTTTGGCATGTTCGGCAAGCTGGTCACGCACTTCAGCGGCGGCGGCATCATCCGCAACATCGCATCGTGCACACACAATCTCCCCTATCCGCAAAAGAGCAGCTTTGACTACTGCGAGATTTGCTCTGCGCCAAAAAACATCGCAAAGCTTCGCAATTCGTTTTTCATGAACCTGCTCGGCGACCAGAGTGAGTTTGTACTCAAGCTGGGCATTGCAGGCACATATTATGAGCAGAACAGATTGCAAGATGCTCTGGTTGAAACGACGTGGATGCGGGAGACGGAAACCGCCGAAAATAGCATCGAGCTCCGGGTTTCGGCCAAGTTTCTCCATCACAGCGTTCTTTTGCACATGGGACGCACGGGGCAAGCGGAGGCTGCGCTTGGTGAGCTGGAGGCCCTGGTGGGTGACGCTGCGCCGTTTTCCTGCCCAATTTGGAGGCATATAAGACAAAGTTCGCCCTGCTCAACTGCGACAAAGCGGCGGCGCAGGCATGGCTGGATTATTATTATGTCATTGAAGTAGAGCATATTGAGCTGTATTTGGTGTTTCAGCATTTCACCACGGTGCGGGCGTACATCGTGCTGGGCGATTATGACAGGGCGCGCAGGTATGCCGCCATGCTGCGTGCGTTTGGTCAAAACCTCAACCGGATTTGTGATTATGGGGAGGCATCCATCCTGCTGGCGGCTCTTGAGTGGGCGCTCGGCAGGAAGAAGGAGGCGCAGGCAATCCTTGAGGATGCGTTGGAAAAGCTGCAAGCATACGGGTTGAGTCGCATGGTCATTGACGAGGGCGCAGCGATTCTGCCCGTGCTCAAGCGCATTGCGCTGAAAACAGGCAAGCAGGGGTATGCGGGCAAGCTCAAGCATGGATTTGTCAGCGAGTGCATGATTTCAGCCCATGCCTTCGCCAAGCAGCACAGGGGTGTCACCGCCAATTTTGTCCGGCAGCAAAAGCCGGTGAAGCTCTCAAGGCAGCAGACGCAAATCATCACACTGCTCTCCAGAGGATTTACCAATGCCATGATTACAGAGGAAACCGGCCTCAAGATTACCACCATCAAAACGCATACTGCGCTAGCCTATCAAAAGCTGGATGTGAACAATGCGATGGATGCAGTGCTCAGGGCNCGAGAGCTGGAGCTGATTCCCTAGCTGTGGCGCANGTTTGCGGTGCGTTCCGGTACAGNTCGATTTTTAGATGTTTCGTGTACTTCCGACTTGGATAATTTNCGTTTTCCGAGCGGAAAATAAACAAAATGCAAATAATTATTGAGGTTCTCTCCATTTCGTGATATACTATCTATAATACTGCGACACATTTGCCGCTCTGCGCTGTATGTGCGCTTGCAGGACGCCGGCGCTGCCACCAACCATTTCAAAAAAAGACCGCTGCGCCGCCGTGCGCTCCGGCCTTTTTATTTAGCCGAAATCAACCGCTTGTTCCATTCCAGCGCAGTTCATCTGTTTTCGACGGGCACATCACAACAAAATTAAGAAAGAAGGTAATAAAAATTGAGGGTTCTACTTGACAAGGTCAAAGAAGTTTTATCTGCGGTATCACCAATTGTAATTATTGTAATTATTCTAAACTTTACCTTAGCACCCATCCCGAACATTCTCCTGTTCCAGTTTATTCTAGGCGCAATTTTCATTGTGCTGGGTCTGTCCATTTTGCTTTTCGGCATCGAAATCGGTGTGCTCCCCTTCGGCAATCATATGGGGCGATCGTTTTTGAAATCCAATCAGATGTGGTATGTGGTTTTCGTCGGCTTTTTGCTCGGCTTCTTCGTCAACATCGCCGAACCCGATTTGCAGGTGCTGGCGACGCAGGTCTCCTCTGTGATGGGCGGCTTCATTCCCGCCAGCGCCATTCTCATCGCTGTTTCCATCGGCACAGGGGGGATGCTGTCGCTGGGCATCGTGAGAATCGTGAAGAGCATTCCCCTGCATATCATGCTGCTGGTCACCTACGGCATCATATTCCTGCTGGCCATTTTCTCGTCCTCGGATATGTTTGCCATCGGCTTTGACGCCTCCGGCGCTACCACCGGCGCTTTGACCGTGCCCCTTGTTTTGGCTCTGTCAGTCGGCGTCGCCTCCATGAAGAAAAACAGCAAATCATCGGAGGAGGACAGCTTTGGCCTGGTTGGCATCATGTCCACCGGTGCCATTCTCGGCGTTTTGATTTTGAACCTGTTCGTCAAAACTGACAGCGTCGTCGGCGTGCTGGAACTTCACCATGTTGATAGCGGCTCGCTGCTCGGCCCCTTTCTTGCAGAAATCCCACCCGTCGCAGTGGACTCCTTCATCGCCCTGCTGCCGCTGGTGCTGCTGCTCGTGATTTTCCAAAAGATAAAATTTAATTTGAATTCCCAAGCCTTTTCCAAAATACTGATTGGCTTTTTGTATACCTACATCGGGCTTGTCATTTTCCTCGTCGGCGCACACGCCGGGTTTATGAATGTAGGCAATCTCATCGGGCATCAGCTGGCGGCCTATGACAACAAGGCAATTCTCATCATTTCCGGCTTTGTGCTGGGCATGGTTGTTATCTTGACCGAGCCTGCGGTTTATATCTTGACCGAGCAAATAGAAAACGTCACAAACGGGTATATCAAACGGAAAACGGTTCTGTTCACCCTGTCCATCGGCGTGGCATTCGCCGTGGGGCTGTCTATGCTGCGCATTACCGTTCCTGCGATTGAGCTCTGGCATTATCTGGTGCCGGGCTTTGCGATTTCCCTTGCTCTCATGTTTTTCGTGCCGAAGCTTTTTGTCGGCATCGCCTTTGATTCCGGCGGCGTGGCCTCCGGCCCCATGACCGCCACCTTCGTGCTGGCGTTTGCCCAGGGGGCGTCCGATGCGATTGAGCATTCAAATATCCTGCTCGATTCCTTCGGCGTTATCGCAATGGTCGCTATGACACCGCTCATTGCGTTACAGGTGCTCGGTGTCATCTACAAGCTCAAATCACAAAAAAGTGAGGGAGGCAAAAACAATGGCTGAATATAGACTCATCTGTTGTGTGGTCAACATGGGCGATGCTTCCAAGGTTTTGAGGGTCGCCAGAAAGCATGGCGTAAAAGAGGGAATCGTTACCATCGGAAAAGGCACAATGAACAACCGCCTGCTCACGTTTTTGAAGTTAAACGAGGTGCGAAAAGAAATCGTCAGCATGGTCGTGGACACCGAGCTGGCAACCGAGGCAATCAAGGGCATCAGCAAGGACATGGCATTTGAGAAGCCGCATCACGGGATTGCGTTCACGCATCCTGTATCCGGGCTGTTCGGCAGCAAGCACAAGGCCGAGAATAATACAAAAACGAGTGAGGTGGAACACAGTATGTATCATGCAATTTACGTCATCGTCGAGCGCGGAAACGCAGAGGAAGTCGTCGAGGCCGCCAACAAGGCCGGTGCACGCGGCGCTACAATCGTCAATGCAAGAGGCTCCGGCAGTCAGGAGACGCAGCGTCTGTTTTCCATTGAAATTGAGCCGGAAAAGGAAAAGGTTATCATTATTGCAAAAGCCGAGCTGAAGGACGGCATTGTCGAGGCCGTCAAAAAGCAGATGCATATTGACGAGCCGGGCAACGGCATTATATTTGTGCTGGATGTCAACGAGGCTTACGGCCTGCATCAGGGTTGATTGCGCAGGTAAAACCAATAATGTTATATGTTTCTTTTAATTCATACAGTTCTTTATAAATATTTCCAGAGCTCCTATACCTTGTTGGATTGTTTTTCCCATCATGAATTGCTGCACAATATGCACACTGTTGGGTACATTCCCTACTAAACAGCGCATGAAAAAATTCAAGATAATCAGCATAACAAACGAGGGATAACCTAACGGCTATCCCTCGTCTTGCTTTAGTCTAATAAAAACACAAACCCGAACGCTTCACCGATAAAGTGAATGTTCGGGTTATGTGCGTTTGCCATGTTAGCTAGAAATGGATGCAGGTCATCCTCCAAATCAAATAATTTCACTTGTCTAAACTCACAAAATATTGTATTATGTACGTAAAGGTGGTGGGTAACTTGACAACGCAAGCAAGAATCCGTTTGAACAAATATCAGTTTGCAGATCTGATT
>JGI994J12354_10000489_pt1 | contig 39536 bp, 31 predicted proteins | sample IntmicLarv3ML3BL_FD_12354 | JGI IMG/M metagenome (IMG submission 12354) | reverse complement strand
TTCACGGTGGCGGAGATGAAGTCAACCTTTCTGCTGTCAGCAGCGGTGACCAGACCAGTGACCTTTACGAGGCCATAGGTAGCCAGACCGAGGGTGTTGTTCTTGCTGATGGGCTCGTTGCCGAACAGGGTGTTATAAGCAACCTGGTTTGCAAACAGAGCATTGTACATCATCAGAGCAAGGTTGTCGCGGTCGAGCTTGTCGGAGCTTCTCAGAGAAACACCGCCGAGAATGCCAGCGCTGGTTGCCAGAGAAATGGTGTTGACAGCCCAGTCAGAGCCGACGAGGCCAGCCTTGATGGGGTCATAACCGAGGGTTACGAGCAGCATCTTAGCAGCTTCAGCGACAGTTACTTGGTTGGCGGGGAAGAAGCTGCCCATGCCATCACCAGCGATGATGTCCTGGGTGTAGCAATACAGGATAAAGCCTTCTGCCCATGTGCCCTTGATGTCGGCCAGGTCAGAGCTGGTGCCCAGGAACTGGTTTGCATCCGCATTGTTCAAGAGCAGGGTGGTGACCAACTTGGCCATAGTTGCGCGGTCTACGATACCAGTGGGATCGTACACACCGCCGGGCTTGCCCTCGATGATACCCAAATCAACCAGAAGTGCTACTTCTGCCAGATTGGTGATGTCATCTTTGTCAACAAGATCTGCGTAGGTCATCTTGCTGTCTGCCGCACTCGCCGGGAAAATCATTACGCCGAGAAGCATAACGACTGCCAGGGAGAGAGACAGAATCTTTTTGAGATTCTTCATAGAATAGTTTCCTCCTTTTATTTTGGACTATGGACGCAACGATATAGTGCGCCCTTGTCTCTGTGAGTATCTTAACAGTAGGGGATGGAGTTCGTCAAGCGATTTTCGGAATTGTAACGGGAGTGTAACATAAGGGGCGGCTTTGCGGGAATTGTTCTCGTTTTTGTGGCGGCGCTAAGTGTTGGACGGCGGGAGAGGGAGAAAAGTTCCCGGCGGGGCGAACTTTTTGCGGCGGGTTTCGTCTATGTTATATTAAGGAAGAATGGAGGATGGTTCGCAGATTAAAAAATTGTAATTGTTTTTTAACTGTTCTTTCTGCAAATAAACGTGTACAATAAGAGAAAGGAGCGTGCGCCGCAGGGCGGCGGGCGGGCTTTTCGCAAGAGATTCAATAAGGAGGACACCACTATGTCGCAACAGCAAGCCCCGATTGTCCCAGAGGAGACGGCCGCACCGGCGGCGCCGAATATTTCGGCGGCACAGAAGGCGAAGCAGCGCAAGCGGCGGATGCGGACTGTGCGCAATGGCGTGATTGCGCTGGTCGTTGTCGCTGTTATCATTGCGCTGGCGTATGCTTTGCAGCAGCGCATGAAAAGCGAGGAGAAGGCGGCGGGGGATATCATGGACGCCTATGTGCAGTATGGTTCCATCACTAGTATGGTGGAGGGTGGCGGGTACATCAAGGCCCGGGACTCGGTCGCTATCACGCCGAGTGCAGGCGGAACCGTGCGGGAGGTTTTTGTGATGGAGGGCGAGCAGGTCTATGAAGGCCAGCTGCTGTTCACCATCGACGACAGCTCGGCAGCGGACGCTGTGGCTGCGGCGCAGAAAAAGGTGGACGACATCAGCAAGGAGCTGCAAAACCTCCGCAACGCATACAATGACCTCATCATTCGTGCGCCCCATGCGGGCAAGCTGATGGACACCGGCAAGTTTGCGGTGGGCGAGGATGCGGGCATCGGTGCGCCGGTGGCGACGCTGGTGGACGACACCAGACTCAAGCTCTCCTTATATTATAGTTACGCCTACGAGGGGCAGATTTCCGTCGGGCAGGCGGCGCAAATTTCCGTGCCCGCCACCATGGGCAGCTTTGAGGGCAAAGTGACCGAGGTGAACTACGTGCGCCGCATCGCCACAGAGGGCTCGGTGCTGTTCCACGTGGTGTTTGAATTCAACAACCCCGGCACGCTCACGGAGGGCATGGATGCCTCCGCCGCACTCACCGCCGGAGACGGCAGCCCCATTTACGCCTACGAGTCAGGGGCGCTTGCATATCGGCAGACCACCGTCATCTCCGTGAAGGCAGCAGGGCCGATTCTCAGCGTGAATCTGCTCGACTACATGGACGTGTCCGCCGGACAGGTTTTGCTGAGTCTCGGCACGGAGGACAACGACCTGCGGGTGATTGCCAAAGAAAAAGAACTGGCTGACGCACACACCGCCTTGGCTGATGCCCAGAAGGGACTTGAAAACCTCAACGCCGTTGCACCCATGAGCGGCACGGTGATGAGCTGTTCGCTCCTTCCCGACACCAAGGTGGAGGCAGGCATGAACGTGACCATCTCCGACACGACGGTGATGATTGTCAACGCAAACGTGGAGGACCGCAGCATCTCCTTCGTCTCCGTGGGTATGCCCGTGGACATTGACCAGTGGGGCATGCGGTACACCGGTTTTGTGGAGAGCATCTCCCTTGAGGGTACATACGAAAACGGTACAAGCGTGTTCCCCATCGTCATCCGGGTGGAAAACAGCATGGGTGAGCTGCGCCCCGGCATGGGCATCAACTACTACTTCGTGGCAAGCCAAAGTGACAACTGCCTCGTGATTCCCATTCAGTGCGTACAGTATAGCTCTGACCCCGAAACCGGCGAGCGCATCTCCATGGTGTTTCTCAAGGCCGACGAGCGGCCGGACAACGCCGTCGATATCGAGGACGGCGCCCTGCCCGAAGGCTACTACGCAATTCCCATCAGAACCGGCATCTCCGATGTATTTAATGTAGAGGTGCTGGAGGGTCTGGAGCTGGAGCAGGTGATTTATCAGACCACCATGCAGGAAAATTACTGGTGATGCGCTATGTTAATTGATGTGCGCAATATCTATAAAATCTACAACGAGGGTTTGGAAAACGAGGTGCGGGCGCTTGACGGCGTGACGCTGGAGATTGACCGGGGCGAGTTTGTCGCCATCGTGGGTGCCTCCGGCTCGGGCAAATCGACGCTGATGAACCTGCTGGGCTGTTTGGACATTCCCACCTATGGCGAATATTACTTAGATGGCATGGACATCACGGACTTGACCGACAAGCAGCTCTCCCACGCCCGCAACAAGGAAATCGGCTTTATCTTTCAAGGCTTTAACCTCATTCCCGCCCTCAATGCGCTGGAAAACGTGGAGCTGCCCTTGATATATCAAGGCATCGGCGCAGGCAATCGCCACGACATGGCGGTGGACGCCCTGGAGACGGTGGCGCTCGCCGATCGCTTGGAGCACAAGCCCTCGGAGATGTCCGGCGGGCAACAGCAACGCGTCGCCATCGCCCGCGCCATCGCCACCAAGCCGCCCATTATCATGGCGGATGAGCCGACCGGTAACCTCGACTCGAAAACGACGCTCCATGTGCTAGATATTTTGCAACAGCTGCACAAGGACAACAACACCACCGTGATTCTCATCACCCACGACAACGACATCGCCGCCATTGCCAAACGCGTGATTCGGGTGATGGACGGCAAGATTATTGAGGATTACCGGCAGGAGGTGGACTGGGCATGAAAATTTCGCAGGCCTTTAAGATGGCCTTTAAGTCCATCTGGGCGAAGAAAACCCGCTCGGCGCTGACCATGCTGGGTATTATTATCGGCGTGGCGAGCGTGATGATTCTGGTGACGACGGTGAACGGCTCGAACCAGATGATGAAGGATTACTACGAGAGCATGGGTACGAATACCATCAACATTTACGCTTATTCATGGAATAACAGTCGGGCGAGCAAGGCGATTTATGACTACTGTCTCCAGCTCGACCATCTGGTGGACGGCGTGACACCCAACGCCTGGGCGTGGGGCGATGTGCGCTATGCCGACCGCAGCTCCCGTTACATGGATTACTCGCCGGAGAGCTATCTCGGCAACGACCAATGGGCCATCTGCAACGGCTTTACCATCGGGACGGGGCGAGACCTCTCTCAGATTGATTTAGAGAACTTTGCACAGGTTTGCGTGCTCGGCTCGAAAGCGAAAGAACTGCTGTTTAACTATGCAGACCCGATTGGTGAAACCATCACATTCAATGGCATCCCCTTCACGGTCATCGGTGTTTATGCACAGAAGGATTTTTCCGGTGAAATGTGGAGTCGGGACAACGTGATTTTATTCCCCTACACCATGAGCATGGCCATGACAGGGCAGGAAATTCAAGGCGAGTATATCGCCAAGGCGAAATCCTCCGCCACCACGACAGAGGCTGTGGCGCTCATCGGCGGTTTTCTCAAGGGTCTCATGGGCGAGAGCGGATACTATTCGGTATACAGTCCCAATACCTGGCAGGAGCAAAACAACGAGCAGAGCGACATGATGGCCAAAGTGCTGGGCGGCATTTCCGCCGTGAGCCTGCTGGTGGCGGGCATCGGCATTATGAACATCATGCTCGTGACCGTGACGGAACGGACGCGTGAAATCGGCATCCGCAAGGCGATTGGCGCCGAGCGCAGCAGCATTTTAGTGCAGTTTTTGATTGAAGCCGCACTCATCTGCGCCATCGGCGGCATCGTAGGTATTCTGGCGGGGTATTATGGCAGCATTCTCTTCGGCACGGAGCTGATGGGTATGCTCAACCTGCCGGGGATGTATTATGGCTCGATGAAGAGCTATATCACGCCCACGCTGCAAATCACCCTCGGCTCTTTTGGTTTCTCTGTGCTCATGGGTCTGGGCTTTGGTACGTATCCGGCGATTAAGGCCTCAGGCTTGCAGCCGGTGGATGCGCTGCGGGTGGAGTGATTGGATGCGCTCTGGCAGGCGGGGGGATTTTTACGAGGGCTTTTGGAGCAGGAATTTAGAAGCTCCTGCGTTTTGCGCACAGCCGCATATTTTCGGCGCAAGAGGGCACAGCCCGACAATCAATGCGCTGCACAGGCAACATTTGTACCGCTATTGTCCGCAGCACCTGACGTTTCTATGTAACGTTCTACCTTTGGCAATCGTTGCCCCGCCGGCTTTGTTGCTATGAGACCATTCCCCCGTGAGAATGGACGAAATTGCGACTTTCAGCCGGTGGAGAAAAGCTTTTTTGGTTCGTTTTTTTGAGCACAAAAAATGAACTCGCCTCAAGCGAAACTTGAAAAAACTATAGCGGAAATAGATTCTTCGCTTTGCTCAGAATGACAGAACTTGCGGGGCGAGCCCGCAATGACATAGCGAGAGAGCGCCCCTTGCGAGGTGGGCGAAAAAGAAAGGAAGATGGAACGATGAAACGATTGATTGCGCTGGTGCTGGTCTGCGCTGCGCTGTGCGGGCTTCTGCCCGCTGCCGGGGCGGTTTCCGGCGGATACTTCTCCGATATTTACGACGTGCCCACGGCGCAGGCGGCTGAAATGCTGCGGATGCTGGGCGTGGTGGAGGGCGTGGGCGGCAACAGCTTCAACCCGGGCGGCACGCTCACCCGCGCAGAGTTTTGCAAGATGGCGCTGCTCATCGCCGGACGGGGCGACGAGGCAAAGGTGCAGGCCAATCGGGTGATTTTCCTCGACGTGCCCGCCACGCACTGGGCGTTGGGTTACATCAATGCCGCCGCCACTGCGCCGCAAGGCGGCACGTCGCTGGTGGCCGGCATCGGCAACGGTAACTTTGCCCCCGGCCGTACCATTACTTACGGCGAAGCCGTCACCGTGCTCATGCGCGTGCTGGGCTACGGCAACAGCGACTTTGTGTCCACCGGCGCATGGTGGTCGGGCTATCTGTCCACGGCGCAGGGGCTGGGGCTCACCGCCTCCATCAGCCGCGGTGGCGAGGAGACCATCTCCCGCGGCGAGGCCGCACGGCTGTTTGCAAACCTGCTCTCCGTGAACCCCAAGGACGGCAGCAGCACATACATCAATACCTTGGCCGCCAGCGTGACGGCGGATGCGCTGATTCTGGACGTGAACGCCAAGGCCTCGGACGGCTCGTCCGGCGCAGTTCGCACGCAGAGCGGCACATACAAAATGGCGAATATCTCCGCCGCACCCGCCATGTTCGCCGGACTGCGGGCGAGTCTTGCGCTGGATAGCGCAGGGCGGGTGCTGTGTATTCTGCCCGACCCCGCCACGAGCAGCCGCACCTTCGCCGTGTCTGAGGCGAAGTACACCGGTATCCAGACCTCGGACGGCGATTTCGTCACGATTCCCGCCGGAACGCAGGTGTTCTCCGGCAAAACCACCGGCAGCTATGAGACCGTTTGGATCAATCTGGGCAAGGGCACGGTGGTGACCGCTTATTTCGATGCCAGCGGTACGCTGACCAGCCTTTACATCCCCGCCAGCGAGGTGACGAGCGCCGTCGTGCTGGGTTTGACCGGGACGCTGGCTGACTTGACGGGAAGGGCCAGCGACTATCTGGTTTTTAAGAACGGTGCAGCCGTGAGCCGCAGTGCGGCCTGCACCTACGATGTGGCTGTTTATGACCAGGCCGCCAATGCGGTGACCCTCTCTGACCTGCGCATCTCTGGCACTTACAGCGATGTCTACCCCAATCTGGATACGCCCGCACGGGTGACGGTGATGGGTATTCAGTTTGAGCTGCTGCCCGAGGCCATCCCCATGATGAGCAAGTTTGCACTGGGCGACCGGGTGACACTGCTGCTCACGCCCAGCGTGAGAACCAGCGGTAGCGGCGGCGATGTGACCCCCGGAAAAGTCGCCGCTGTGGTGGCGCCCTCCGTGGCGGGCTCGACCGCCATCGGCGTGGCCGCATTCGATATCTCGTCCGCCTCCGCCTCCAGGCACGTTTCCGTCACCCTGCTCGACGGACTGGAAATTGCCGGGGAGCACAACATGGGCTACGAGCGCACAAAGCAGCTCAACGGCTCGCTGGTGACTGTCTCCTCCGGTGCGGGCGACTATCTCTCCGTCTCCTCCGTTTCCGGCAGCACTGTTACGGGGAATCTGGACATCGCCGGGCGCAGGGTGGGCGATGTCGCCCTGTCCGAGACGGTGCGGGTGTTCGAGCGGGTGGGCACGTCTCAGCCCGTGCTCATTGAACTGGACGATATTACCCTCGCCACTGTGCGGCAGAGTCAGATTCTCTACGCCGCCAAGGATACTGCGGGCAAAATCGGCTGCATCATTCTCGATGACGTGACCGGCGACCGATATACTTACGGCATCGTGCGCTTTAAGAGCATCACCAGAGAGAGCGTTACAGTCAGTGACGGCAGCGGAGGAACCACCACAGAGGTCATTGTCACCGATTCCGGGCACTATTACATTGAATACGGCAAGGGGCAACAGCTGCCCAACGTGGCCTTCATCAATCCCATGACCGACGGCAGCTATGGCGGCATGGCCATTTCCATCCAGCCCTCGGCCGGTGGACTGGTGCAGCCTGCGGGCAGCTTGAATCTGACCAAGCTCGGCACCGCCGCACGCAGCGATTTCACCACCGACGAGGTGAGCGGGCAGGTCTACGTCACCGTGGGCGGCGTGCGCTATCCGGTGAGCGATGCGGTGGTTTGCTACAACGCCAGGACGAAAAACTGGTTCGACGATTTGAGCCATGCTCGCGCCTATGCGAGCACCCTTACGCTCTATATCGACCGACCGCTGGGAGAAGGCGGGAAGGTTCGTATGGTTGTTTATGAATAAACCTCTTTCGGAATTTTCTGAAAATCTGGAAAAATAAAGCTATCTTTTAGGCATTTTTTGTTATATCATTATTTTTAGCAATATACTTCACTTTGAAGAAACCACGCTATGATATAAATAAAGGAGTCATCTATGATTAAAAAGTTACTTGCCCTGCTGCTCTGCATGAGCCTGCTCGCCGTTCCCGCCTTCGCCACCGAGGACGAGGCCGTTGTGCCGCCCGCCGACTGGGCTGCGCCCTATCTGCTGGAAGCAGAGTCCCTTGAGCTGCTCGACGAAGCATCCATGCCCCGCCTGTACGACATCGTCTCCGAGGACGATATGCTGGCCGCAACCGAGATTGTGCGCAGCAAGCTCGCTNTGCTGGGTTTGCCGTTGAGTGATGTGCNGACCGATACGGCCGTGGTCTTTGACCAGAGCCGCGGCAGCGTGCTGGAAACGCTTGCAATGCTCGCTGAGGATTACGAGTGGGGCACCGAGGCCAGCGGCATCGACTTCCTCGTGGAGCTGGGCATTGTGAAGGGCGACGGCCTGTCGCTGGCGCTGGAGCGCCCGTGCACCTTGCAGGAGTTTTACGTGCTCTCCGCCCGCTTCGTGCTGGCCTGCTATGACTATGCAGGCGCAGGCAGCAAGGGCTTGCTCTGGAAGGTGACCAACGAGCAAAACGGCGCTGTGCTGTATCTGCTGGGCACCTATCATGTGGACATGAACAACATGTACCCCCTCAATGCCGCCATCCGTGCGGCGATGGATGCCTCTGAAAAAGTTTATTTCGAGCTGGACATGCTCGATGAATCCGGTCTTGCTGAATTCGTAGCGCTGCAATTTTATCCCGAGGGCGAGAGCCTCAAGGACAACATCAGTCCGGCGCTCTACGCCGACGTGGTTGCCCTGTTCGGCAGCATGGGTGCGGACGAGGAAACCGTCAACAGCATCAAACCCTGGGCGCTGTCGAACACCATTGACAGCTTGAGCTACACCGATGAGAGCACCGGCGTGAGCCTCGCCGTGGACATGTACCTCTATCTGCGGGCCTTTGTTGCCGCCAAGGAAGTGGGCGGCATTGAGACGTTCGCCTTGCAGGCCAGCGTGTTCGACACGCTCTCCCCCGCCTATCAAGAGGAGCTGCTGGCGCATGCAGTCTACTCCGCTTATAACAATGCGGATGAGGGGAGCGAGCCTGTGGAAGTCGATTTGAGCCTGCTCATTGCGTGGCAGGCCGGTGACTTGGCGGGCTTCAACGCCCTCATGGACAAGGACGCCATGCTGGCAGAAGCAGAGAAATACAACGACCAGCTGACCTTCAACCTGCTCACGCTGCGCGACCCGGACATGATTGAATCCGCCGCCGCATTTTTGCAGGCGCCCGGCTCGACGACCTTCCTCGCCGTCGGCTCGCTCCACATGGTGGGCACCACCGGCATTGTGGTTGCGCTCGACGACATGGGCTATACGGTGGAATACCTCTACTAAGACGCAAAAAAGCCCGCCGACAACTGTCGGCGGGCTTTTTCATGACACCCGTGGGAGCGAGCTTAGTTCGCCCGCAGGCGGTCACAGACCGCCCCTGTAAAATTCTTAAAATAACGCCCGCCGGACAATCCGGCGGGCGGCTTTTATTTTATGCTTAGTCCCGAATGCGGTGCGCCTTGATGAGGTTGGTGGAGCCCGTCTGGTTGAGCGGGATGCCCGCCGTGATGACGATTCTGTCACGCAATTTTGCAACGCCCGCCTTCTTCGCCGTCTCGGCGCAGAGGGTGAACATCTCGTCACTGGTGTCCACCGGGGAAATCAGCATGGGAACCACCGACCAGTTGAGCGCCAGACGCCGCCATGCTTTTTCATCGGTCACCGCCGCAATCACCGGGCAGGCCGGACGATAGCGGGAGACAAGGCGGGCGGTTTTGCCCGAGTTGGTGGCCGTGACGATACAGGAGGCGTTGAGCATCATCGCCGTGTAGCAGCAGGAATAGCTGATGGCGTCGTTCGTGCTCAGATTCGTCACGTTGATTTGGTTGCGCAGGTTGAAGCGCTTCCAGTAGTGGATGCTCTGCTCCGCCTGCTCGCAGGTCTCCGCCATCATGCTCAGCGCCTCGATGGGGTACTTGCCGGAGGCGGTTTCGCCGGAGAGCATGACGCAGCTTGTCCCGTCAAACACGGCGTTGGCCACGTCGGAAATCTCCGCCCGCGTGGGGCGGGGATTGCGAATCATGGAGTCTAGCATCTGCGTGGCGGTGATGACGATTTTGCCCTGCGCAATGGTCATGTTAATCATGCGCTTTTGCACCACGGGCACCTCGCTGGCGGGAATCTCCACGCCGAGGTCGCCGCGGGCGACCATCACACCGTCGGAGGCGGAGATAATCTCCTCGAGATTGATCACGCCCTCGCGGTTTTCAATCTTGGCGATGATGCGCACATTTTCGCCGCCGTGCTCCTTGAGTACGGCGCGCATGTCCTCCACATCCTGCACCTTGCGGATGAAAGAGGCGGCGACGTAATCGAAGCCATGCTCCACAGCGAAGCGCAAATCATAGCGATCCTTCTCCGTGAGGCTGGGCAGGAGAATGTTCACGTCGGGGATGTTGATGGACTTGTTGTTGGACAGACCGCCGCCGGTTTTCACGGTGCAGATAATGTCCTGGTTGCGAATTTCCTTGACGACAAGCTCAATGAGGCCGTCGTCAATCAAAACCCGGTTTCCTATGCTCAGCTCGCTGTGCAGGTGGTCATAGGTCACCGAGACCATGTCTTTCGTGCCGGGCACTTCCCGGGTGGTCAGCGTGAAGGTCTCGCCCGCTGCGAGGGTGACAGCACCGTCCGAAAAGGAGCGGATGCGGATTTCGGGCCCTTTGGTGTCAAGCATGGTGGCGATGGGTACGCCGAGGCGCTCGCGCACGGCCTTGAGCTTTTGCAAGGTCTCCAAATGGGTGGCGTGGGTGCCGTGGGAAAAGTTGAACCGTGCGCCGTTCATGCCTGCATGAATGAGCTTTTCAATCATCTCCTCGTTGTCTACTGCGGGGCCAAGGGTACATACGATTTTTGTTTTACGTGGCGCCATTGCTGCATCTTCCTTCCTTGTTTAAGCAAGACATTATATCGGTCTTTTCATCATTGCATCGGGCTTATTTTTCATGCTCTCCCGATGTCTGTTTCGTTTGCTCTGCGGGCGCAATCAAGCGCACCAGCGCCCATTCGACGCGGCGGTCTTGAAACTGCTCCACAGAGATGCGCAGGCCGCAGGCTTCCACCGTGAAGGTGCTGCCGTCCTGGGGAATCACAGAGAGCTGCGTGAACACGAGACCACCCAGCGTGTCGTACTCGTCCTCACCGTCGAGCTCTGCGCCGGTGGCTGCGCTGATGCGCTCGAGCGTGGCGCTGCCGGCCATGCGCCAGCTGCCGTCCTCCAGCGGGATAATCTCCTGTTCGTCCTGCGGGTCGAACTCGTCATAGATGTTGCCAACGATTTCCTCCAGCAGATCTTCCATGGTGACCAAGCCGCTCGTGCCGCCGTATTCATCCACCACGATGGCGAGATGAACCTTTTTGTTCTGCATATCCCGAAACAGAATATCCGTTTTTACCGTTTCCGGCACAAAATAGGCCGGACGGAGTAATTTCTTTAGTGCTTTTGGTCGCGCCATCCGTGCGTTGAGCAGATAGTCGCGGGTGTTGAGGATGCCGATGATGTCGTCCACGTCCTCGTCATACACCGGGAAGCGGGAGAGCCCCGTGTCCTCGATGCTGCGGAAAATGTCCTCCGGCTTCTCCTCCGCCCAGAGGCTGACCATGTCCGTGCGGTGAATCATAATGTCCTCAGCAGAAGTGTCGTTAAAATCAAAGATGTTTTCAATAAATGCCTGTTCCTCCGCACCGATTGCCCCCGAGTCTCCGCCGATGTCCACCATCATGCGGATGCTCTCCTCGCTCACGTCGTCCACCACTGCGTTGGGGTCGATGTGCAGCAGGCGCAGCACGCCGTTGGTGCATGCCGACATCAGCCATACCACCGGCCGCATAAGCCTGGACACGCCGTATACCACGCCTGCGCTGAAGCGGGCTACTTTATCCGGCTTTTGCATGGCGATGCGTTTGGGGACGAGCTCGCCGAAAATCAAGGTGAAAAACGCCAGAATCAGCGTCACCAAAACCACCGACAGCGTGTTGATTGCTGCCGCATTCAGCGCCGGATTCCATGCAACCAGTCGGGTCGTGATGCGCTCGGCAAAGTTATCGGCGGCAAAGGCGGAGCCTAAAAACCCGGCCAGTGTAATACCGATTTGAATGGTGGAGAGAAAGTTGGTGGGCTTTGCGACGATGTCGGCAAGCCGCCCCGCCTTCGGGTCTCCCTCCTCTGCCTGCTTGCGCAGTACGTTTTCGTTCAGTCCGATGATGGCGATTTCCGTCGATGCGAAAAATGCGTTTAGTCCAATGAGTCCAACCTGCAACAATAATTGGGGCAGTATCGGGCTAGGGTCTGCGGACAAAATAAACTCCTCCTTATATTATCAACAATTCTGATAGGCACTCTACCACAGATAGCATCATACCATATTTATAAAAAAATTACAAATCTTATTCGTGCAAATTTTGAGCGGTTGTGTTATACTTTTTTAGTCAATCAATATAAATTTCCGCCCATATATAAAAGGAGGAACACATGAAGTTTTCCGTAAAACCAAAAGCGCAGCTGATTTTGGTGCTGGTGGTGATTTTGGTTATCGCCGCCGCAATCGGCGTCCATGAATACCGAAAGATTACCGACACCACGCCGATGGCGTTTGACCGGGATATCTGGCGGCATAACATAGAGCTTCGTCACAGAATGCTGGATAGCCTGACGGAAAATTATGAGCTCATCGGCATGAGCAAAAGCGAGATTATTGCTCTGCTTGATGATATCGGCGGGGGCTATGCCATTCGGCGATATCCACTGTCTGACCGCACGCAGATTCTATTTTTCTCTTACGACGAGCAGGATTGTGTCACGTCGTGGTGGACGGAGCATTGGTATTAACCCGCCGCCAAGAAAGGTTGGTTTTCATACATGAAGAAGAAGCATTTCTTTCTTATCTCTCTGGCCGCCGTCCTTTTCATCCTTCTGGGCGCCCTGCGTATCAATCAAAACTATCGCTATCTCACGGACACGACGCCGATGCCATTTGACCAAAACCGCTGGGCATTAGAGCCCTTTATCCGCCATCGAATGATAGACAGCCTTGTCAACGACCACCAGCTCATCGGTATGCCACAGGAAGAGGCTCGTGCGCTGCTGGGCTCGGCCGATTCGTTCCTCATTGAAAACAGGCCGCCGGCCAATAGAAACACCATTCCCACCACAATCACGCTGCTGACCTTTAGCCGCTACGTAATGCCGCCGGTGATTTTTCGCAATACGGGCTCACTGCTGTTTGAAATTACTTATGACGAGAACGATTGCGTCATTTCCTGGCACTATGATTATTTGCGCGATGAGCCATGAGCATGGGCGGTTTTCCTCTTTTTCTTGTAACATCATTTTGAGGTGACGATTATGCATATTTTCGACATTATGGGGCCCATTATGGTCGGGCCGTCCAGCTCGCACACAGCGGGCGCTGTGCGTATAGGGCGCATCACCCGCAATATTTTGCAGGCGCAGCCCGTGAGCGCCAAAATTCTGCTGCATGGCTCCTTTGCCGCCACCGGCGCAGGGCACGGCACCGACCGCGCCATCGTCGCCGGTCTTTTGGGTATGGCACCGGACGATGCGGACATCCCCCGCAGCTTTCACATAGCCAAGGAGCGGAGTATGCAGGTGGAGCTTGGCACGACAAATCTGCGGGGTGCTCACCCGAACACCGCTGTTTTGCAAGTGACCAACGCCGACGGGCGCACACTCGAGGTTGCCGCCGCCTCGCTCGGCGGCGGACGGGTGCGCATTGTGTCCATCGACGGCATGAGCGCCGCCTTCACCGCCGATTATCCCACGCTGATTATCCGCCACGAGGACAAGCCCGGTGCTGTGGCTGAGGTGTCCGGCATTTTGTATAATATGCGGGTGAACATCGCCGGGATGCAGCTTTATCGGGATGCCCGGGGCGGGCTGGCCGTCATGGTCATCGAGAGCGACGAGCCGATTGCCGACGACGTGGTGTTTCAGCTGCGGCAGATTAAGGGGTTTCGGCGGGTGGTCTATCTGGACATGACCGGAGAGGGGGAGGACTGATATGGCATTTTCGTCTATTGTTCAGCTGACAGGCTGCGCTGCGCCCCTCTGGGAGGCGGTTTTGACTGCGGACATGACCGACCGGGGCGTTTCCCGGGAAAAATCTTGGGGCAAAATGGAAAAGCTCTGGTTGCAGATGAAAGCCACCGTGGCCGCCTACGAGCCCGACACCCGCTCGCCGAGCGGTTTGGTGGGCGGCGAGGGGGCGCAGGTGCTGGGGGGCGCAAGCCGCCTCTGCGACCCGTTTTTGAAGGAAATTATCGCCACGGCGCTGAAAACCGGCGAATGCAACGCCTGCATGCAACGCATCGTGGCTGCGCCCACGGCCGGCGCTTCCGGCGTGATGCCCGCCGTGCTGATTCCGCTGCAACATCGGGATGGGTTTTCCGATGAGGCGATGGTGCAGGCGCTGTTCGTCGCCGCCGGTTTTGGACAAGTGATTGCCCATCGCGCATCGATTTCCGGCGCTGAGGGCGGCTGCCAGGCGGAAATTGGCTCTGCCTCTGCGATGGCGGCGGCGGCGCTGGTGCAGCTCTGCGGCGGTGCCGCAGAGCAGATGGCCGAGGCTGTCGCCGTGGCTATCACCAATTTGATGGGGCTGGTGTGCGACCCGGTGGCCGGTCTTGTCGAGGTGCCCTGCGTGAAGCGCAACGTCATCGGTGCGATGAACGCACTCTCCGCCGCTGAAATGGCGCTGTGCGGCTGCACGATGCCCATCCCCTGCGACGAAGTGCTCGATGCGATGCGTGCCGTGGGCGACGCCATGCCGGAAACCCTGCGGGAAACCGGACGGGGCGGGCTCGCCGTCACGCCGACGGGGGAACGGATTGCGCAGGAGTTTTTGTAGACGACGGCGGAGCTTCTCGCCGCTGTCATAATTTGAGAGAAGCCGCAGGACGCACAGTTCCTGCATACATCTAAAGGAGATTTTATTTATGCACCCTCCCTCTTCCCGCCGTATCAATTTGCACTATTTCGGCATGCAGGCCGCCTTTTGGTCGAGCTATGCCGCCGTTTGCGCCTATCATGTGTCCCTGCTGCTGGCACGGGGCTTCGCCGACGGGCAGGTTGGTGTCATTCTGGCCGTACGCTGCTTTGCGGGCGTGCTCATTCAGCCGCTGCTGGGCAGCTTTGCCGACCGCCATCCCGAGATACCGCTCAAGCGGATTTTGTCCATCTGCCTCCTGCTGAGTCTGGCGGCACAGGCGCTCTATCTGGTGGTGCCGATGCACATGCTCGGCACACTGCTGGTGTACCTCGTCATCGGCGGGTTCGAGCTCGGCGCCTATCCATTTTTGGACGCCATGGCCGTGGAGTACATCAACGTCGGTGTGCCGATTGACTACAGCCTCGGGCGGGGGCTCGGCAGCTTTTTCTACGCCTGCACCTGCGTGTTTCTCGGCTTTCAAGTGACCGCCTTCGGCGCAGAGAGCTCCATGCTGACCCACTGTGCGCTGATTCTTTTGCTGCTGGCGCTGGTGTTCACCTTCCCCACCTTCCAGGGGGCGGCCTCCACCGGCAGAGCCCCCGGCAAGCAGACCAATGCGCTGACACTGCTGCGGCGGAACAAAAAATTCACGCTGGCGCTCTTTGCCAGCTTTTTCAGCATCACAGCCGTCCTGCCCGTGGTGATTTACATGATTCGTATTATTGAGCCCATCGGCGGCAGCAATGCGGGCATGGGCATCGCCCTGTTTGTGATGGGTGCGGCGGAGCTGCCTGCAGCGGTGATTTTCACCAGGCTGCAAAAGCGGATGAGCAGTCACAAGCTGCTGGTGATGAGCCTGTTTTTCTGTCTGGCGAAGATTTTGCTCTTCATGCTTGTGCCGAATATGAGCCTGTTTGTCGTCATTCAGCTCGTTCAGATGATGGGCTACGGCATTTTCACCCCCGCCAGCGTGTTTTTCGTCAACGAAATCGTTTCGCAGGAGGACAAGGTGAAGGGGCAGAGCCTCATGATGGCCTTTTCCAACGGCATGGGCGGCACGATTGGCTCCTTTGTCGGCGGCTGGACGCTGGATGTGGGCGGCGTGAGCTTTATGCTGAGCACGATGCTGGTGCTGGGCGGTATTGGCTTGGCACTGGGGCTGATGTCTTTGCGGGTGAGGGATTAAGGTATAGGGAAAAGCCGCCATTCTGGCGGCTTTTTTTGGCTTCATTTATCTTCTTTTTGCAACGGAAATATTTGGTCGTATGCACTTATTAATATGGCGGGAGCTTACATCCGTTACTCTGTTTGCTTGTCTGATTGTTCGTCTTGCGCATCTATATAGGTCTCTTCCCCAGCTCGTTGCGCAGCCGTTAAAAGCTCAACTGCATCCGCCACCTGCGCAGCAAGAGCGAAATACATGGCTTTNTAATCTGGCATATGATTCATCCTCTCTCGCTTTCGTTTACAATGAAATACTATGTATACTTTGCTATTGTAATACACGAGATGTAAAATGTAANCAGGTGATTGATATGGGATTAGAACGAAAAGTGATTAGCATCCGTTTAGAAGAAGATTTTATTCAGGAATTAAAAGACTTGGCCGAACAGGAAAATCGTCCCCTCTCCAATTTTATCGAAACGGTTTTGAAAAAGCACGTTGCTGCACATAAAAGCGAAAAAGCGTAGTCCGCTGTGACCTTCACAGCGGGCTATACTTTTTCACAAGCGGGCGAGAGCGTAGGGGGCGCTGGGGACAGCGCCCCCTACGAAGCGGGCGACGTGCAGGTTTGTAGGAGAGCGTCTGCGGGCGAACAAAGCTCGCCCATACAGGTCAGCACGCACGAGGACAGAATTGCAGATTGCGGGTCGAGCCCGCAATGACGAAAAAACAAAAAAGCTGCGCTCTTTCGAGCGCAGCTTTCCCAATTATTTACTCATCATCCCAGTCCGCAAAATCCTCCGCCTCTTTGGAGGCAGACATTTTGCAGGCCACACATTTATCACGCAGACGGAAGAACCATGCCTCTATCACGTCCCAATATGCAATTGCGACGCAGACCATTGCGGCCAGCGTTGTCAGCCAAATGACGGATTTAATCAAACGTTCGCAGCACTTCATTATCATATCGTTCCTTTCGGTTTTTTCTCATCTTGCGTGTCCAAACGGCAACACGCCTTTTTCTCTCTTCCTATTATACACGAACTCCCTTAAAAATACAATTGAAAGTTTTCATCTTGTTTTTTTCAGCAAAATGGAGTATACTCTAAAGTGATTCAATATGTTGTTTCTCCGATTTTCAATCGTCGGATGTTTTTTAGGTTTCCAACAGGAAGGTAGGGTTTTCTCATGACAATGATCAACGAAAAGGGTTCTATTCACATTGGCACGGATGTGTACACCACCATCACCGGCGCAGCGGCCACCAACTGCTTCGGCGTGAAGGGCATGGCGGCACGCTCCAAAGCCGACGGGCTGGTTCATCTGCTGCGGCGCGAGAGCATGTCCAAGGGCGTGAAGGTCTACGTCAACGAGGACGACAGCATCACGCTGGAGCTGCACATCATCGTTGACGCAGGCGTGAACCTCAAGGCCGTTTCCGCCTCTATCATGAGCGAGGTGAAATACATTGTCACCCGCACCACAGGCGCAAATGTGAGGTCGGTGGAAGTGTTCATCGATTCCATGATGGTGTAAGGGGGAGCCTCCGGAATGATAAATCGAATGACCGGCACAGATTTTTGCCGGATGATTACGCATGGCGCTTACGCCATCACGGCGCAGAAGCAGCCCATCAACGAGCTCAACGTGTTCCCCGTGCCCGACGGCGACACGGGCACGAATATGTGCATGACTTTTTCCGCCGCAGCCAAGGAGCTGACGAAAAAGGAATACCGCACGCTTGGCGAAGCCGCCTCTGCCACGGCCTCCTCGCTGCTGCGGGGCGCCAGAGGCAATTCCGGCGTGATTTTGTCGCTGCTTTTCCGCGGCTTTGGCAAGAGCGTGAAGGAGCTGGACACCGGCGACGGCGCCGACTTCGCCATTGCGCTCGACCACGGCGTGGCCGCCGCATACAAGGCCGTGATGAAGCCCGCTGAGGGCACGATTCTCACCGTTTCCCGCAAGACGGCGCAGCGCGCCGCCGGTGCGGCCCGTGAAGAACGTGCGGTGGAATACGTCATGGAGCAGGCCATTATGGCGGGCTACGAGGCGCTGGCAGAAACCGTACATCAAAACCCCGTGCTGCAAAAGGCGGGCGTGGTTGATGCAGGCGGCAAGGGCTTTTTGATTATCCTCGAAGGCATGCTGGCAGGTCTGCGGGGCGAGCCCCTGCCCGTGCTGCCAGAGGACGAGGACGCACCCGCCCAGAAGGCGGATTTCGCAAGCTACGACGCAGGCGACATCACCTTCGGCTACTGCACGGAGTTCATCTGCTCCCGGGATAAAAAGAAGGATTCGGAGGCGTTGCGGGGCTTTTTGAGTAGCCTGGGCGACAGTCTGGTGCTGGTGGACGACGAGGAGATTATCAAGGTGCACGTGCACACGAACCACCCGGGCAAGGTGCTGGAAGAGGCGCTGGCTTACGGCGCACTGCTCACAGTAAAAATCGAAAACATGCGCGAGCAACACACGGAGATTGCCCACAGTGCGCCTACGCCGAGCGAGCCGCAGGTTGCCGCACCGGAGAAGAGGTTCGGCACGGTCGCCGTCTGCGTGGGGCAGGGTCTCACGGAGGTGTTTTTCGATTTGGGTGCGGATGGTGTGATTTCCGGCGGGCAGACCATGAACCCCTCCACGGAGGACATTTTGTGCGAGGTGCTCAAAGTACCGGCGGAAATTGTATTCCTGCTGCCCAACAACAAAAATATCATCATGGCCGCCGAGCAGTGCCAGCGCATCTGCAAGGAAAAGCAGGTTATCGTCGTGCCCACCACCACGGTGCCGCAGGGTGTGTCCGCCATGCTCAATTTCGACCCCGAGGGCGACGTGGGCACCATGTCGGACAATATGATGGCCGCCGCAGGGCTCGTGTCCACCAGTCAGATTACCTACGCCGCCAGAGACAGCGACTTTGACGGTTTTCAGATGAAGGAGGGCGATTATCTCGCCCTCGCCGAAGGCAAGCTTTTCGGCACGGACACGGATTTGACCGCTCTGCTCAACCATCTCGCCGAGGCGGAGAGCCAGCAAAACGCCGAGTTCATCACGCTCTATTACGGCGAGGATGTGAAGGAGAGTGCGGCGCAAATCGCCCTCGCCATCTTCCAGGACAAGTGCCCCAACGCCGAGCTTGCGCTGCTCTCGGGCGGCCAGCCGGTGTACTATTACATGATTGCGGCGGAGTAGACGCAAAATGACACAAGGGAAAAGTGAGCTGTGCTTGAGGCACGGCTCGCTTTTTTGTTTATGGTTTTTTTACGTTTCGCTTTGGGCAATTCGGAACGACACAGGGGTCGTTCCCTACGTTTTGCGCACAGCCGAACGTTTCCGCCGTGAGAGGGCACAGCCCGACAGGAAGGCATCACGCATACAAAGCTTACGCCGCCATCGTCCGCAGTATCTTGTGATGCTATGTAACATTCTTCCCTTGGCAAGCGTTACTCCATCGGCTTTGTTGCATCGAGGACGTTCCAACGCAAAGAATGTTCGAAATTGAAACTTTCAGCCGATGGAAAGCATTTTTTAGTTTCTTTTTGATGCATAACAGGGTTCCCAAAAGTGCTTGCACTTTTGGGAAAAGGAGAAGCAAGGAAGCGGAGATGACCTTGCCCGCTTGCGGGAAAGGGAACGGAGTAAACTTTGCTTCGACGCAAACACCCTTCGCGGGTTGAGCGTGCTAAAAAATAAAAAGAAAAAAGATAGCATAATCAGCAGATAGAAGAAGCACTGATTCAACAGCCCTCGCAAAACCAAAGAGCCCTTGCAAGCTTTCACTTACAAGGGCTCTCTCAAATACACATCGTGTTTTTATACTGCCGCCGTACCCTGCCGTGGACAAAGACGGTCATCGCCCGCTCCGGGCAGCGGTTCACACAGCGAAAGCAGAGGGTGCAGTCGCCCTTTTGTTCCACGCCTTCGCTCGTCATCGTCAGATTTTCCATCGGGCAAACGCTTGCGCAGAGACCGCAGCGGGTGCAGCTTTCGTTGATGCGCACGTCCCCCATCGCTCGCCGCTCCATGCGGGGCAAATGCACCGCCTGTATGAGCCCGAGCAGGCGTGAGCCGATGTGGAATCCCCGTTTCTTTATCAGACCGCCTTCGATATTGTCGCAGATACGCCGCATCTTTTTCTCGGCGTTTCTGCCATATCGTGCCTGCGCCCGACTACCCGCCACGGGCAGGGGCGGGAAATTGCTGATGTTGTTGGGCATGATGAAATGCTCTGCATACACCACCTCTTGCATCGGGTCGAGCAGGTCAAGCAGACTCCTTGCGCCGTCGCCGGAGAAGAGAAATTGGGTGCAGAGGATGACGAGCTTTTTTTCACGCAACTCGTGGCGCAGCTTGGCGGCAAATTCCCGCATGATGCGGGGCGGTCGTGAGCCGTAAATTGGATAGCAGAGGCAGATCATGTCGCTTTGCGCTACGAGGGCGGGAAAATTCGTTTTCTCCTCAATGGAGCAACATTCCGCCTGCGTCATTCGGGCGAAAAGCTCCGCTATATATCTCGTATTCCCCGTGCCGGAAAAATAGAAAACCGTTGTCACTGCCCGCCCTCCTTGTGCCTCATATTGTGCAAGGGGCGCTGTTTTACGACAGCCGCCCCTTGAAGTCCTCGTATTCAAAGCTTTTCACCAGCTTCACGCTCCCGCCCTCGCTTGCGTAAATATTGGGCAGCGCCATGCCGTTGAACGTATTATTTTTCACCATAGAATAAATCGCCATATCACCCAGCACGAGACGGTCGCCGATGCGCAGCGGCGCATCGAAGCTGTAATCGCCGATGATGTCACCTGCGAGGCAGGTCGGCCCGCCGAGGCGGTACGTGTGGGGCTTCTCCCCCGCTGCGCCACTGTCGATCACCGGCGGGCGATAGGGCATTTCAATCACATCGGGCATGTGGCAGGCGGCGGAAGCATCCAAAATGGCGTTGAGCACGCCGGAATTCTCCACCAAATCAATGACCTCCGTCACCAAAAAACCCGCATGGAGGGCGATGGCCTCGCCCGGCTCGAGATAGACGGCGAGGCCGTAAGTCTCCCGCACCCGCCGCACGTTTTTCACCAGCCGTGCCACATCATAACCGGGGCGGGTGATGTGATGCCCGCCGCCGAAGTTGAGCCACTTGAGCTTCTGAAAATATGCGCCGAACTGCTCTTCCACTGCAAGCAATGTGCTCTCCAAGTCGTCCGCATCCTGCTCGCAGAGGGTATGAAAATGCAGACCCTCCAAGCCGTCGAGCAGCTCAGGGCGAAAGTGCTCCAGCGTCACGCCCAAGCGCGAGCCCGCTGCGCAGGGGTCATAGATGCCGTGATCCTGCGTGGAGTGCATAGGGTTCACCCGCAGGCCGCAGGATTTGTCTGCGGCAAGGGCACGGTCGCGGAATTTTGTCCACTGGGCGAAGGAATTGAACACGAGATGGCCGCTGTGCCGCAAAATCTCGTCGAATTCTCTGTCCGTGTAAGCGGGCGAAAAAATGTGCGTTTCGCCGCCCAGTTCCTCTTTGCCGAGGCGGGCTTCGTAGAGCCCGCTGGCGGTCGATCCGGAGAGGTACTGCCCGATGAGTGGGTAGAAATAGTACATGGAAAAGGCCTTTTGCGCCAGCAAAATCTTGCAGTCGGCGTCCTGCGCCACCTGCGCCAAAAGCGCCAGATTGTGCTGCAAAAGCTCCCTATCTACCACGTAACAGGGCGTTTGCACGGCGTTTGCATCAAAGGGCAGGTTCATCAGTCCACCAGCTCCGGGGTGAAGCTCTCCTGCCACGGCAGACCCCATTTGTTGAGGGCATCCATGAAGGGGTCGGGGTCGAACTCCTCGATGTTGAACACGCCCGCACCGCTCCAGATGCCCTCACTGATGAGCATCGCACCAATCATGGCGGGCACGCCGGTGGTGTACGAAATGGCCTGTGAGCCGACTTCTTTGTAGCACGCCTCGTGGTCGCAGACGTTGTAGAGGTAGTAAGTTTTCTCCTTGCCATCCTTGATGCCCCGGAAGATACAACCGATGTTGGTTTTCCCCTTCGTTCTGGGGCCGAGGGAGGCGGGGTCGGGCAGCACTGCCTTCAAAAACTGGAGGGGGATAATCTGCTTGTCCTCATATTCGATGGGCACGATGGAGGTCATACCGACGTTTTCGAGACATTTCAGGTGCGTGAGATAGCTCTGCCCGAAGGTCATGAAAAAGCGAATGCGCTTGATGCCCTTGATGTTGAGCGCCAGCGATTCGAGCTCCTCGTGATGGAGCAGGTACATGTCCTTTTCGCCGATTTCGGGGAAGTTATAGACCCGCTTAATCTCCATCGGCTCGGTTTCAATCCACTGGCCGTTTTCCCAGTAGCTGCCGTTGGCGCTGACCTCGCGGATGTTGATTTCGGGGTTGAAATTCGTGGCGAAGGGATAGCCGTGATCACCGGCGTTGGCATCGAGAATGTCGATATAGTGGATCTCGTCGAAGTGGTGCTTCATGGCGTAGGCGGCGAACACGCTCGTCACGCCGGGGTCAAATCCGCTGCCGAGCAGGGCGGTGATGCCCGCCTGCTCAAAGCGCTCCCGATAGTCCCACTGCCACTTGTACTCGAACTTCGCCGTGTCCTCCGGCTCGTAGTTGGCCGTGTCGATATAGTGGACTCCCGCAGCGAGGCAGGCGTCCATGATGTGCAAATCTTGGTAGGGCAGGGCGAGGTTGAGCACCAGCGTCGGCTGCTCCTTTTGGATGAACGCCGTGAGTGCGGGCACGTTGTCTGCGTCCACCTGCGCCGTGGTGACAACCGTTTTGCTGGCGGGGAATTTCTCGGCGATGGAGGCCTTGATATCCTCGCACTTGGACAGGGTGCGGCTGGCAATCACCAGCGCATCAAAGCAGGCGTCGTTCTGGCAGATTTTGTGCGCCGCCACGCCAGCCACGCCGCCAGCACCAATCATCATAATTTTATTCATGTATCGTCATTCCTCTCGTTTGGAATTTATTATTTTTCCAGCGCAAGCAGCAGCTCGCGCAGTATTTTGCAGGCCACTGCCGTGGACATGCCGCTGTGGTCGTAGTTGGGGGATAATTCCACCAAATCGCAGCCGACGACGTTGTGGGCACAGACTTTTTCCACAGCTGTCAGCAATTGTGGGAACGTCACACCGCCCGCCTCCGGTGTACCTGTGCCGGGGAACACGGAGGGGTCGAGCACATCGAGGTCGATGGTGAGGTAGACGGGGCGGTCGCCGATGGCCGCAAGTGCCTGCTCCAAGCCGTCGAAGTTGTGCTTTTGCAGGTGCGTGTGCGCCTGCGCCCAGCGAAATTCCTCCCGCAAGCCGGAACGGATGCCGAACTGGAAAATCCGCCCGTCGCCCACCAAATCGTGGCAGCGGCGCATCACCGTGGCGTGGGAGAGCGGTTGCCCCAAATACTCCTCCCGCAAGTCGGTGTGCGCATCAAAGTGGACGATGCAAAGGTCGGGATAGCGCCGCAGCGCCGCCCGCACGGGAGCGAGCGTGACCAGATGCTCGCCGCCCAGCATGAGGGGGCGCTTTCCGGCGGCGAAAAGGGCTTCGGCCTGCTCTTCAATGAGGGCAAGCGCCTTTTCCGGGCCGCCGAAGGGCAGCTCCAAATCGCCCGCATCGCAGATTGCGTAGTCGAACAAATCCCTGTCTTGATAAGGGCTGTAGCTCTCCAGCCCGAAGGACTCGCTGCGCATGGCGGCGGGGGCGAAGCGTGCGCCGGGGCGGAAGGAGGTGGTGCAATCATAGGGCGCACCGAAGATGACGGTGTGCGCTTGCTCCGCACTGCTCTCGAGAGCAAAGAGGGTGGCGTGATTACTCTTCCACATTTTTTAGCAAATCCTCCACATAGTTTGGCAGGGCGAACGAGCCGGTGTGCAGCTGGGTGTTGTAGTAGCGGGCTTTGATGCCCTGCGCCTTCCACTCCTTGCCTCGAAAATCGTTGAGGGGGTGGTACTTTTTCGTCGAAAAGCCAAAGAGCCAGTGGCCGGAGGGATACGTCGGGATATGCGCTTGATAGACCATGCTGAGGGCGAAGCTCTGCACAATGCGCTTGTGCGCCCGTTGGACTGCCTGCGCATCCTCGGCGTAAAAAGGGCTCTCGTGCTGATTGACCATGATGCCATCCTCGTGCANCGCCTTGAAGCANTTGCCGTAAAATTCCTTGGTGAANAGCCCCTCGCCGGGGCCGAAGGGGTCGGTGGAATCGACGATAATCAAGTCGTATTCGTCCACCTTGGGGCGCACGAAGCGAATACCGTCCTCGAAGTGGATATGCACCCGCTCGTCGTCGAGGCTACCGCCTGTGAAGGGGAAATACTTGCGGCATACTTCCACCACCTGCTGGTCAATCTCCACGAGGTCGATGTGCTTGACGCTGTCGTATTTAATCAGCTCGCGGGCGACGCCGCCGTCCCCTGCGCCGATGACCAGCACCCGCTCGACATTGGGGTGCACCGCCATGGGCGCATGCACCATCATCTCGTGGTAGATGAATTCGTCCCGCTCGGTGAGCATCATATACCCGTCCAGCGCAAGAAAGCGGCCGAACTCGGGGGAATCGAACACATCGATGCGCTGAAACTCGCTCTGGGCAGAGTAAATTTGCTTATCCACCCGAATCGAGAGGCGCACGTTTTTCGTGTGATATTCAGAAAACCATAAATCCATAGCGAAACACTCCTTTCAAAAGAGCCTGCGGCGGCAAATGCCGCCTTAAACGATTACTTGCAGCTGCTTGACCTCCGGATCCTTCGTGCCGGAGAGATAGCAGCCGCGCAGCTTGGAAAAGCGAATATAGTCAATGGCCTCCCGGGTGACCTCCTCGCCGGGTGCGAGGATGGGGATACCCGGCGGGTATGCCATGACGAGCTCGCCGCAGATGCGGTCGAGGCTCTGCTCCAGCGGGCAAGCCTCCCGCTTGGCGTAGTAAGCCTCCTGCGGGCTCATGCGCACGGCGGCGGCGGGCATGGGATAGGCCGGCAGCTCGCCCGGCGGCCGTCGGAAGCGGCGGGAGATTTCGGAGAGTGCGCCCACCAGCCGCTCGAGCTCCTGTCGTCGGTCGCCGACGGAGACATAGGCCAGCAGGTTCGTCGTGTCGCCGAACTCCGCTTGAATATCGTACTCATCTCGCAACAGGTCGTAAACCTCAATGCCGGTGAGACCTGCGCCGAGGGTGGAGACGGCCAGCTTCGTGATGTCGAAATCGAACACGCCGTCGCCGTCCACCAGCTCGCGGGAGTAGGCGTAGTAGGTGCCGATGCGGTTAATCTCGTCTCTGGCGTAGGCGGACATTTCCGTCACCTTGCGGAAAATCTCCCGCCCGTTGAGCGCCATGTTTTTCCGGGAAATATCCAGACTCGCCATGAGCAGGTAGGATGCGCTGGTGGTCTGCGTGAGGTTAATCGTCTGGCGCAGCTCCTCTGCGTCAATGGCAGCGCCGCAAATCAAAAAGGAGCTCTGCGTGAGCGAGCCGCCGGACTTGTGCATGCTCACCGCCGCCATGTCCGCACCCGCCGCCATGGCAGGAATCGGCAGGCTCTCGCCGAAGTAGAAGTGTACGCCGTGCGCCTCGTCCGCCAACAGCAGCATGCCCGCCGCATGCGCCATCTCGGCGATGGCCTTGATATCCGAGCAGATGCCGTAATAGGACGGGTTGTTCACGAAAATCGCCTTGGCATCGGGGTGCTCGGCAATCGCTTTCGCCACCGCCGCACGCTCCATGCCGAGGGCGAGATGCAGCGTGGGGTGTACGGGCGTGTCCAGATACACGGGGATACCGCCGCAGAGCACGAGCGCACCGAGCACGCTTTTGTGCACGTTGCGGGGCATGATAATCTTGTCGTCCCGTCGGCAGCAGTGCAAAATCATGTTCTGTACAGCACCCGTCGTGCCGCTCACCATCAAGAAGGCGTGGCTTGCGCCGAAGGCATCGGCGGCAAGCTCCTCCGCCTCTCGAATGACGGAGACGGGATGCGTGAGGTTATCCAGCGGCTTCATGGCGTTCACATCGAAGCTCATGCACTGCTTGCCCAAAAAGCTCGTCAGCTCCAAATTTCCCTTGCCCCGCTTATGGCCGGGCACGTCAAAGGGCACCACCCGCATGGCGCCAAACTGCTCCAGCGCCTCCTTAATCGGCGCTCGCCGCTGTGACTCATGATGCAAGGTGATACCCCCTTTCCGAATGCCTGCTTATTCTTTGCGTTTTACCGCTCAAAATACATTGTTCCCGCTGAAAATCTCAATCATTTCCTGCCGCAGGTTGTTGGTAATCTCCAGCCGGGTTCGCGGTGCGATTTCGTACACGTCCTTGTTAAACAGGTAGTTTCTCAAGTCCACTTCCTTGATGAGCATCTTGGTGTGGAACAGATTGGACTGGTACACGTTGATGTCGATGGCATCGTAGCGGGCGAGCGTCGCCGTGTCGATATAGTTCTGAATGGAGGTCATGTGGTGATCCATAAAGAGCTTTTTGCCATCCAGCGCACGGGTGAAGCCGCGGATGCGATAGTCCATGGTGATGATATCCGAATCAAAGCTGCCGATGAGATAATCGAGCGTGCGCAGCGGCGTAATCTCCCCGCAGGTGGCCACGTCGATGTCCACGCGGAAGGTGGCAATGCTGGTTTCGGGATGATACTCCGGATAGGTGTGTACGGTGATGTGGCTCTTGTCCAGATGCGCCGTCACGGTTTCGGACACGCCGCCAAAGCGGCTGTCCTCGGCCAGCAGCAGCACGACGCTCGCCCCCTGCGGGTCGTAATCCTGCTTGGACACGTTGAGCACGCGGGCGCCAATCATATCGGTGAGCGTCTCCAAAATACCGGTGAGCCGCTCGGAGTTATACTGCTCGTCGATATAGGCAATATAGTCCCGCTGCTCCCTTGGTGTCTTGGCGTAGCAGACGTCATAAATATTAAAGCTCAAAGACTTCGTGAGGTTATTAAACCCGTACAGTTGCAGCTTGTTTCCCTTGATTTCCATAGACAGGCACCGCCTTTGGGAATATCCCTTAAATTTTGCACAAAAAAACAGATACGTCAGAGCCAATTGGCCCCAAAGCACCTGTAAAAGCGTCCTCAAAATCCGCAGCAAAATGCCACGAATCTGCGGATATGAGAGTCTATATAGTAGGCCGGAACTACTTTTTACTACTCTTATTGATTTCTTTCACAAGTGCCCGCATGACGCTCATGCGTGGGAATTTGCCGCTCTCGGGTGAACCCTCACCTGTGGCGGCCAGACAAACTTATAAAACCGGAGGATTCCTCCGCATCAATAAGGCAATTTTCTGCGACTTTTCCCTTTTTTCAAGAAATGTGCCGAACAGTTCCATGCCTTCAGTCGTTGTAGTATATCACGTTTTTTCTGGCTTCGCAAGACATTTCGCTATTTTCTTCGCACTTTTTTGCATGCGGAGGCTTACCCCACGCCCAAGTCAGTGTTATGAAGCAAAATCTCCACCCGCTTATCGTCCTTGAGGCGGGGATACCAGGTTTGCACAAACCAGTCCACCATGCTTTCGTCCCGCTTGAGCTCCGTGCTGTTTTCCACGAATGCGTTGATGGAAAAATACTCAAAATGCACCAGCGCCGTTTCGATGTCGAAGCTCACGTCCTCCCGCCGCTGTCCCTGCACGCCAAAGAGCAGGCAGACGCCGGAAAACACCGTTGCGAGCTCCTCTGCGCTCACCTTGGCGGGGAATCCCTTGCGCCACAGTGCACGCTGCACGCCGGAAAAGCTCTCCACGCCGGTGCGGAACTTCACGGCGACGCCCGGAAAACGGGCGGCGAAATCCGCCAGCCTGTCCTTATACATATAGTGGCTCTCGAACCAGAGGGTGTGGACGCCCTTCTCCCGCACCACCTCGCCGATGAGCGCCAGCGTCTCTTCGTCGAGCTCTGTACAGGAGCCGGAGTTGATGACATCCAGCACCGAACTCCCCCGTCACTTGACGGAGCACCGATTCGTTCACCGCAAAGGGGTTCTTGCTTTTATCCTTATGGTAATCGCAAAAGGTGCAGCGCCCCCAACGGCAGCCGGTACCCTGTAAGAGACAGAATTCCCGGGGCAGCTTCTCCGGCAGTTTTGCATAACGCACCAGCTCGCTCATGCCGCCACCTCACGCTTCGGGTCGCGCTGTATCCAGCGGATGACCATGTAGGCCAGCGGCGTGCCGCAAACGCCCTCAATGAGCAGTTTCATGAGGTATTGGGCGATAATCATGGTGAGCAAATCCTCTGTCGGCAGGACGAAGGAGAAGGCCAGCAACACGAAAATCACCGTGTCGAGCAAATAGCCCACTGCTGAGCTACCGATGGTGCGCACCCAGAGATGCTTGCCGTCGGTTTTTTCCTTAATTTTCACCATGACGTAAGCATTGGACATCTCCCCCGCCACAAAAGCCACCAGCGAGGCGGCGGTGATGCGCGGCACAATGGTGAAAATCGTCGCATAAGCTATATGGACATCCGCCATCTCCGCCGGATAGGGCAGCAGGATGCCGATGGCGGCGCTGCCGGCGAGCAGGATGTTGCAGAAAAACGTGAGCCAGATGACCTTCTTCGTCGTGTTGAAGCCATAGATTTCCGTAATCACATCGCCGATTAAATAGGCCAGAGGGAAAGTGATGGTGCCTGCGTCGAACAGGCTCATGCCGAAAATGGTAATCACCTTCACCGCCATGATGTTCGCCGTTAAATAGGTGGCCACCAGCAGGGCAGCCAAAATCACCAGCGCCGACTGGCTCCGGTCTGTCGGTGCTGAGAGTTGCTCTATGGGTGTTTCGCTTGTTTTCATCGTGCTGTAAACCTCGCTTTATTTGTGCTTTAGATTAAAAAAATCGCCCTTGAATAACAGGGTGACTGCGGAAATCAGTATATCATAACTGCGCCGAAATTGCCAGCTTTTCTTTTCCGCACGGCATATCTTTCGAAAAAATCCGATGTGGTCAAAATTTCTGTTTTTTCGCCATAAATTCGTGTTAATATATAGAGCTATCTCCTTCGCATTTGTACAATATGCCCAACACTTCCAGTTTTTTACATGTTTGATGTTTCTTACTCCCCCGTTTTTGCAAGTTCGCTCGCGTACTAACGAAGCAAAACTGTGATATTTTCACCCTTTTTGCAGGTTTCGCCCCTTATTTTTGATGTCATTGACATTATTTATTTTTTATGCTATACTCCTCTTCATCTTCAGCACTGTATCACTTTAGCGAATTGCACAAAAATAGAAAAATTGGGGATTTCATCCTGCACGGGCATCTCCGCTTCGGCAGCGGGTGCTTTCGGATTGGTCTTTTTAGGAGGCGCACAACCATGCATAAATATATCGCAAAACGTGTTTTGCTCATGCTCTTGCTCTTATTGGGTATGAGTTTTATTGTATTTGCCAGTCTCTATATCGCCCCCGGTGACCCGGCGGCTATGGTGGCCGGTGCAAGTGCCACGCCCGAGGACATTGAGCGGGTGCGAGAGACGCTGGGTTTGAACCGTCCGTTCCTGGTTCAGTACCTCATCTATCTGCGCAATCTGGTCACGCTGAACCTCGGTACGTCGTACACCACCCATCAGCCGATTTTGACCGAGATTGCCGTGCGCCTGCCCAATACATTAAATTTAGCCTGTGCAAGCATGATTCTCGCTATTCTCATCGGTATTCCGGCGGGCATCATCACTGCACTGAAAAAGGACAAATTCACGGACAGTCTTTTGAGCACCAGCGCCATGGCGGGCATCTCTATCCCGAACTTCTGGCTGGGCGTTATGCTCATTTACATCTTCGCCGTCAAGCTCAAGGTTCTGCCCTCCGGCGGCATGACGCACTTTTTCTGGACACCCACCGGATTCAAGCAGGTCATTCTTCCGGCGCTGGCACTGAGCACGCAAACCATCGCCAGCTTCACCCGCATCGGCCGCTCCGCCATGCTCGACGTGCTCCAGTCGGACTACATCCGCACGGCGAAGTCCAAGGGTCTGCAAAAGGGCGTGATTATCTTCACCCATGCCCTGCGCAACGCACTCATCCCGCTCATTACGCAGTTCGGCATCAGCTTTGGCAACCTGCTCGGCGGCGCCATCATCACAGAGCAGGTGTTTGTCATCAACGGCATCGGTACTTATTTGATACAGGGCATCAACTACCGCAACTACCCGGTGGTGCAAAGCGCCGTTATCATCATCGCCGCCATGTTTATTTTCATCAATTTGATTGTTGACCTCATGTACTGCGTCATCGATCCCCGCATCAGTTACGAATAAGGAGGTAGCCGCATGAACAGCAACAAATCAGCACTGAAAAAGCTCTTGCAAAGCAAGCTGGCCACCCTCTGCTTCCTTGTTCTTATCGTGGAAATCATCCTTTTGATTGTCGGCCCCAATCTCATGCCTTACAGTTTTGAGGACGCAGATGCCTCCATCAAACTCCGCCCCGGCATCTGGGCACAGTACACCTATTCTGAGAACATCAACCCCGACCTTGTCTCTCCCGATGGCAAGCCTGTGGCGCTCGGCGAAATGGTCACGGCCGACGGCACGGTTGTCCCCGCAAAGGATCAGTATATGGAGGGGCATCTTTTAGGCACAGACCACATGGGGCGCGACGTGCTCACCCGCCTGCTCTACGGTGGCCGCACCTCGCTCACAGTCGGCCTTTTCTCCACCATGATGGGACTGCTTGTCGGCGTTTCCTGCGGTATGCTGGCCGGATACTACAAGCGACTGGATAACATCATCATGCGCATCATGGATATGCTCTTCGCCTTCCCCGGTATTTTGCTGGCCATGCTGCTCATCGCCATGCTGGGCATCAGCACATTTAACACCATGCTGGCCATCAGTATCTGGTCTGTCCCGGGCTTTGCGCGCATGACGCGCAGCAAGGTGCTTCAGGTGAAAGAGGAGGACTACATCATGGCCACCCGCTCGCTCGGTGCCACCGACGGGCGCATTCTGTTCATCCATATTTTGAAAAACTGCCTGCCGGTTATCATTGTCATCGCCACCATGCGTATGGCAACGTCCATCATCTCCTTCTCCACGCTGAGCTATCTCGGCATGGGCGTTACCCCGCCGAATCCGGAGTGGGGCGGCATGATTGCTTCGGCCAAGGAGTACATGTGGCAGCGGCCCAGCCTCATTTTCATCCCCGGCCTTGCGGTTATGATTACGGTTATCTGCTTTAATATTCTGGGCGACAAGCTGCGCGACATTCTCGACCCGAGCTTGAAGAACTAACCCCCGCATCTTCCAACATGCATGATGCCGAAAAATCGGCATTGCAATATGACCACACCATCACATAAAATAAAGGAGAGACTCGAATGAAAACTTGGAAAACACTCTTGTGCCTTGCACTTGCTGCCGTTCTGTCTGTCGGCCTGCTGGCCGGTTGCGGCACCACGACAACACCGCCCGTTGCGGCAACGCCCACACCCGCTGACCCCGGTGCACCTGCTGCGCCCGAGGCGAACGCTCTGGCCGACAAAATGTTCAACGTTGCGCTCACCGCTCCCTTCACCGGCTTTGACCCGCTGCGCACCAACGACAGCGCATCGACCTACGTCAATGTGCAAATGTACGAAACCCTTTACCGGATTCACCCGGTGACCGGCGAATACTTCTGCCTGCTGGCCGAGGAGTTCCCTGTTTACTCTGCGGATGGCAGCCGCGTGTCCATCAAGCTGCGCGAGGGCATCACCTTCCACGACGGCACGCCCTTCAACGCAGAAGCCGTGAAGTACACCATGGATCTGATTCAAGACCCCGAATTCGCCTCCCGACGCGCCTCCATCGCCAGCTCCTTCGCCACCATCGAGGTGGAGGACGAGTACACCATCGCCTTTGACCTGTCTTATGAGGATGGCGTGCTGCTGGCCAAGCTTGCACACACCAACTCTGCCATCGTTTCCCCCACGGCACAGACCAACCAAGATTTGATGATTGATCCCGTCGGCACCGGCCCGTACAAGTTCGTCAGCTCCGTTTCCGGTTCCAACGTTGTACTCACCCGCTATGACGAGTACTGGGGCGGCCCTGCTGCAGTGAAGGATGTCACCATGACCATCATCACTGAAGAGTCCACTGCCATCGCCCGCATGGAGACCGGCGAAGCCGACTTTATGCCCGTGATTAGCGTGGAGCAACTGCCCCGCCTGGACTCCATACCCAACGTCGTGGGCGAGAGCTCTGAGGCCGCCCAGATTTACTACATGTGCATGCGCGCTGACTCCTATGTGAACCCCATCATGGCGAACAAAGACTTCCGCACGGCTCTGGCCATGGGTATTGACAAGGCCGGTTATGTTGAGTTCATCATGGAGGGCTATTCCGACGTCGCTCCCGCCGTCCTCGGCCCGAAGATTTTCGGCTATACCCCTGCTGTGGATACCGCCGAAATTGGTTATGATGTCGCTGCTGCCAAGGCCATTCTGGACGCAAATCCCGGCTGGGCCGATGAAGAGATTAAGCTGCTGGTTCCCAGCACACCTGCCTACTTGAAGATGGGTGAGTATTTCCAGTCCACCCTCGGCAAAGCCGGTTTCACCAACATCCAGATTGAGCAACTTGACTGGACTGCATGGCTCACCGAGAGCTCCCTCGACAATCGCTTTGACATCACCTTCGCCGCATGGTCCAACGTCACCCGCGACGGCACGGAGCTGATGGAGCCCAACTTCCACTCCACCACCGGCCAGCGCCGCATCCGCATCGAGCCTGACCAGTGGGCGATTCTTGATGAATTTATCTTCAACAGCAAGACGACTTCCGACATCGCAATCCGCTCCGAGAACCTGGCGGCTGCCAACAACTTCCTCGTTGAGAACGCATACGTGCAGCCCATCTACAACAACACCAACCTCTACTGCTACAACACCGCTTACACCGGCCTCACCCGTGACGCCGGCGGCACCTTCTACATGTACGATGTTGGCTTCGCAAACTAATTGATTCACGGCCAACGCATGGGGCGGCACGCCCGCCCCATGCGTTGGATACCATTTGATGCAAGCGTGCTAAGCTCTTTCATCAAGACACCGCTTGATGGCGGAGCTTAGAAACACTTGCAAGGAGACAGGGGGCATACCTATGAGTAAAGTGCTTGAGGTAAAGGATTTGGTCACCGCTTTCCGCATCGGGAAAGAGGATTACGAAGTCCTGCGCGGCATTTCTTTTGACATCAATGAAAACGAAACCCTTTGCGTGGTGGGCGAGTCCGGCTGCGGAAAGAGTGTCACCACGCTTTCCATCATGGATTTGCTGCCCAACAACGGCAAAATCGTTTCCGGCAGCATCAAGCTCAACGGGCAGGAGCTCACGGCGATGTCTGCCGCAGAGCGAAACGCCCTGCGCGGCAAGCAGATGGGCATGATTTTCCAAGAGCCCATGACGGCGCTCAATCCGCTGCTCACCATTGGCCGCCAACTCACGGAGGGTCTGCGGCTGCACCTCGGCATGAGCAAGGAAGAGGCCAACAAAACCGCCGTTTCCTTTTTGGAAAAGGTCGGCATCGCCAACCCCGAGGATCGGATGCAGCAGTATCCCTTCCAGCTCTCCGGCGGTCTGCGTCAGCGGGTGATGATTGCCATGGTCATGGCGGCGCAGCCGAGCCTGCTTATCGCCGACGAGCCCACCACGGCGCTGGACGTGACCATTCAAAAGCAGGTGCTGGTGCTGCTCAACAAGCTGAAAAAGGACATCAGCACCGGCGTGCTCTTCATCACCCATGACCTGGGTGTCGTGGCGGAAATCGCCGACCGGGTTATCATTCTCTACTCTGGCCGCAAGGTCGAGGAGGGCAGCGCCCGGGACGTATTCCACAATCCCAAGCACCCGTATACCATCGGCCTGATGAACGCCGTGCCCAACGTAGAAAAGGATGACTACGAAATCCAGCCCATCCCCGGCATCTTCCCCAACATCACGGAGGACATCGGCGGCTGCCGGTTTCACCCGCGCTGTCCCTACGCAACCGAGCGCTGCCGCACAGAGGTGCCCGCAGAGCTGACCATCGGGCCGGGGCACTACGCCGCCTGCCACAAGGTGGAGGAGGATTTGAAGCAATGAGTCATGAAAAAACCGTCCTTCTTGAGCTGAAAAAGCTGAAAAAGCACTTCCCCATTCGCCGCAACGTGAGCGTGAAGGCGCTGGAGGATATCACCCTTTCCATCTACGACGGCGAAAAATTCGGCGTGGTGGGTGAGTCGGGCTGCGGAAAATCCACCCTTGGGCGCGTGATTTTGCAGCTCTATCCCCAAACCAGCGGGGCGACGATTTACTACGGCAAAACGCTGGAGGAAATGAACCCCAAATACCTCGCCAAAGAGATTGCGAAGCTCCCTGCGTACCAAAAGGCAGCGGGCGAGCAGTATCAAAAGTCTCTGGCCGTAGACGAGAAAATTCAAGCCTTGCAAGAGGCGCACGCCACGCAGGGCACAGCAAACGATGCGGCATACAGCAAAAAACTCACCGCTCTGATGAAGGAATCCAAGGAGCTGAAAAAAGAGGCCTCCCGTCAGCTGCGCGAGGGCTCGCGCACCGTGGGTTCGCTGATTTTGTGCAAGGAGCTGCCCGCCATTCAAGCGCTCTATCAAAAGGCGCAGCAGGAGACCGCCGCTGCCGCCCCCCTACTGAACATCTGCCGCCAGCTGGAGGAGGACATTGCCCACAAGCAGCTGGAGGGGCAGGAGACCTCTGCGCAGGAGGCCAAGCTTGCCGAACAGCGCAGCAAGGCCGAGAGCCATGTCGCCGCCGCCAAGGCATACCGCAAGGAGGCGTGGGAGACGTATCGTGGCAAGGACATTTTGTCGCTCACCGAGCGTTGCCTTGATGCGGATTACCAGAAAAAACTGGATGGCAACTATGAGACCGGCATCAACCTCGGCCGTCTGGATAAGCATGAAATGCGCCTCATGCGGCAGGAAATGCAGATGATTTTCCAGGATCCCGCCGCCAGCCTTGACCCCCGCCAGAGCGTGGGCAAGTCCATCGAAGAGGTTTTTGTAATCAACACCAAGCTCTCCCCTGCCGTGCGTAAGGAAAAAACGCTGGCTCTGCTCGAGCAGGTCGGCCTCAAGCGGGAACACTATGACGCATACCCCCACGTCCTCTCCGGCGGACAGAAGCAGCGCGTCGGCATCGCCCGCGCTATTGCGCTGGACACCCGCTTCATCGTGCTCGACGAGTCGGTGTCTGCGCTTGACGTTTCCGTGCAGGCACAGATTCTCCAGCTGCTCCAGCATTTGAGCGAGGAGCATCACCTCACCTACTTCTTCATCACCCATGATTTGGGTGTGGTCAAGCATTTTTGTGACCGGATTTTGGTCATGTACCTCGGTCACGTCTGCGAGCTGGCGGACAGCAAAGAGCTCTTCAAGCGCTCGTTGCATCCGTACACCACCTCGCTGCTCGCCGCCGTGCCCCGCATCAACGTGGACGCTGACCGCTCCACCGAATCGGTGCTTGAGGGCGACGTGCCCAGTGCGATGAATCCGCCCAAGGGCTGCCCGTTCCACACCCGCTGCCCCCAGTGCATGGAGCTTTGCACCACGGACGTGCCGCCGCTCATTGACTGCGGCGACGGCCATCTGGTGGCCTGCCATCTGCGCACCGATGCGGGTACGCTGGTGGATGACGAGTAAGTGCACCAAAGAAATTGTTGTATCCCCTTGCTGCGGCAGGGGGATATAACCTCGCATAAACAAAAATTTACCATCGAAAGGATGCTGACTATGAAACCTTCCTTTGACCCCGTCTATCAGCGCTACCCCTCCATGCGCTATCCTATCTATGCGCACAAGGGCATGGTTAACTGCTCCTCGCCGCAGGCCGCCGCCGCCGGTCTTGAAGTACTGCAAAAGGGCGGCAACGCTATGGATGCCGCCGCTGCTGCCGCCGCCGCACTCACCGTCGTCGAGCCCACCGCCAACGGCATCGGCTCAGACGCCTTTGCGCTGGTATGGTCGGAGAAAGATCAAAAGCTGTTCGGCCTCAACGCCAGTGGTCCTGCGCCTATGGGCATCTCCGCCGAAAAAGTGAAGGCTGACGGCAAAGACAAGGACGGCAAAATGCCCGTCTACGGCTGGACACCGGTCACCGTGCCCGGCGCACCCATGGCGTGGGCGGAGCTCTCCCGCCGCTTCGGCAACCTCTCCCTCACCGAAGCGCTTGCCCCCGCCGTGCGCTACGCACGTGAGGGCTATCCCTGTGCGCCCAACCTCGCAAACATGTGGCAGCGGGCGTTCACCCGCTTCAAAGAGGTCTGCGTCGCCCCCGAATATGACGCATGGTACAAGACGTTTGCGCCGAACGACTGCGCCTACGCCGTCGGAGACATGATTACCCTGCCCGACCACGCCGACACCCTTGAGGCCATCGGCGCAACCAACGCAGAGGCTTTTTATAGAGGCGAGCTCGCCAAGAAAATCGACGCCGAGAGCCGGAAATTCGGCGGTTACCTGCGCTACGATGACTTGGCGGCCTATCAAGCGCAATGGGTTGAGCCGATTTCCGTCGACTATCGGGGCTATCAGGTCTGCGAGATTCCGCCCAACGGACAGGGCATTGTGGCGCTCATGGCGCTTAATATTTTGAAGGAATTCTCCTTCGCCGAAAAGGACTGCTGCGACACCTATCACAAGCAGCTTGAGGCCATCAAAATGGCCTTCGCCGATGCGTTCCACTATGTCACCGACCCGAATCATATGGAGCTCGATTATCTGCGTCTGCTTGACCCGGCCTATGGTGCCGGGCGCGCCAGGGAAATCACCGATAAGGCGCAGGTGTTCGGTCACAAGATTCCGCCCAAGAGCGGCACGGTCTATCTCTGCTGCGCCGACGGCGAGGGTAATATGGTGTCCTTCATCCAGTCCAATTACATGGGCTTTGGCTCCGGCATCGTGGTGGGCGGCACCGGTATCGGCCTGCAAAATCGCGGCAGCGACTTCTCGCTCGAGGAAAAGGACGCAAACTTCCTCAAACCCGGTAAGAAGAGCTATCACACCATCATTCCGGGCTTTCTCATGAAGGATGGCAAGCCCGTCGGGCCCTTCGGTGTCATGGGCGGCTACATGCAGCCGCAGGGGCATGTGCAGGTGGTGATGAACTACGTGGACTTCCATCTCGACCCCCAGCAGGCGCTTGATGCCCCCCGCTGGCAGTGGATGCGGGATCATTCCGTCACAGTGGAGCACCGCTTTGACATGGAGATTGCCCGCCAGTTGCAGGCCGCAGGGCACAACATCCGTCCGGAGCTCTCCAATGCGCTCTTTGGCCGCGGGCAGATGATTGTACGGCTCGACAACGGTGTGCTGGTCGGCGGCACGGAGTCGCGCACGGATAGCAATATTGCTTGTTATTAGGTTATTTCGAAGGCCCTCCCATTCGGGAGGGCCTTTTTTTATGTATTTTTCAAATTTCGTTTGAGATGAGTTGTTTTTACGAAGGCTGCTAAATCAGTTCTTCCGCTATCTGTTGATTTTCCTATCTTTTTCTTTTTGTTTCTTTGTCGTCCTCAAGCCGGACGGCCTGTGGCCGCTTGCGGAGGGAAGGTCTGGCCTGTGTATGTAAAACGTAGGGAACGACCCCTGTGTCGTTCCGAATTCCTCAAATCGGTATGTTGTAGCGGAACAACACGGAGGTTCTTCCCTACGTCACAGCACGCACCTCAAATTTCCGCAACAAAAGCACACAGTGCGCCCAGAATACGCCTGCAAACACAAAGCTTGCACCGGATTGGCACTGTGCTCTGCTGTAAGCTGATGGGCACTATCAATCCTACTGCATGCCAAACCCCCGCCCGCCGAATCTGTCCCACGAGGGACGCTCCCCCGTGAGAGTGTCACGAAGCTGGGGAGAAATTCGGTGGAAGAAAGCTTTTTTTGGTTCGTTTTTTTGAGCACAAAAAATGAACTCGCCTCAAGCGAAACTTGAGACGAGTATAGAAAAACAGAATTAAGGCCGATTCACAATCCCCGTAAATAAAACCTGGCTGCCGCCGTCATAGGTATTCCCACAGAGCACGAACACGAACGGGCGGTTGCAGTTCATCTCAAAGGGCTGCGTGGGCGCAGGCATCGCCGTACCCGCCGCCGTCATCACGGTCACAGCCGCCGCTGTCGTGCCCTTCTCATTCACTTCAATCACCGCTTTTTGCACGGCGCTGGAGAGAAACGCAGCTTCCCCCTCCACTAAGCCGGTGAGCGGTGCCGTCGCCGCATCAAAGAGAGGTACACCAAGTGCAGTCAGCGCATCAGCCAGCTTCAAATCGCTCTCCATGGAGAAACGGGGCAGCAAGAGCTTGCCCGTCCGTCCGTTGATGCCGTTGCAAATTTCGCTAAAATACCCCTCGCCCAAGGCGCTCATAAGCCCGAGGGTATCCCCGTCCTTTGGCAGAATGATATACATTGCGCCGCCTGTTTTGAAAGACAAGGGCATGGCCTGCGCCCGCTCGTCCTCAAAGTAAGGCAGTTGGTCGCCTTCCCGCAGCATGAAATCAGCCTCGGCATCCCCATTCGGCGCATGAAACACGTCCGTTTTCGTGCTTTCCTCGTCAAATTCCCAGCTCCAGCGGTCGGAGAAGTAAATCGCATTGGCCAGCAGCGCAATCGCATACGGGTCGAGCTCCTGCAACACATTGTCGATGAGCCCCTCCGTGTGCTCGCTGGCCCACAGATTCACGACATCCACGGCCTCCTTCGAGCTAAAGTCCGCACGCATCACACCGCCGCGATAGGCGTCCGCAAAAATTTGCACAAAATCCTTGTTGGCCTGCCATTTTTCAGACACCAGCAGCAAATTGGCGATGCGCAGCGGGTTGTAGTAGTCCTCGCCCATATATTCCTTGCCCCTCAGATTCATCAAGTCATAGAGCATACGGGAGACCGCCCGGTTTACATCCTCTGCGCTGATGCCAGCCGCACCCAGCACCTCAAGCAGAGCGGGTTTGTTGGCCTCGTCCGTGGCATTCACCAGCGCCGCCAGGGGCATCCAAACCGAATAGGGCGAGCAGAGAAAGTTCTCCTCCGCCTGCTCCGCCGCCAACGCAGCAGACAGACGGAAGGCGAAGGCGTTCGCCCCCTGCGCCACCGTCTCGGCGGCAGCATCCCGCTCTCCATAGACCGGTGCGACGAGCGGTGCCGCTGTCACCGTCTCCATGCTGGCGATGAGCTTGTCGTCACTGCGAAACTCTTCTATGCAGCCTGTGAGCAGTGCCGCAGCCAATGCCACTGCGGTCAACACCGCTATTTTGCGTTTCATACCATCACGCTCCTTTTCGTCCTTAGACGAAACCCGTTTCACGTTTGTTCCACTCCGTCCTGTGCCATGCCGTTTGACACGGCGGCAATCTCGTCTAAATTGTCCAGCAGAAACTGCTGCGCCTGGCGGGTATAGAGCGTCACGTCGTACTCCTGCGTGCCATAGGTGCGGTGCTCGCTGAGCATGCCGATGCCGAATCCGGCGGGCGTGACCTTTTTGTAGTTTTTGTCATTGTGTACCTCAATGGTGAAAAAGCCTTTCTCCGCCAGCCACTTCCCAAAGGCCGTCACCTTGAGGTGTTTGTACTCCTCCAAGTCAACGCAGCTGTTGATGGCATCGCAGAACTGCTTGATTGCAATCGGCTCGTCCGAAAGCGGCACCTGCGCCCG
>JGI994J12354_10000488_pt1 | contig 39541 bp, 30 predicted proteins | sample IntmicLarv3ML3BL_FD_12354 | JGI IMG/M metagenome (IMG submission 12354) | reverse complement strand
GCCTACCTTCGTTTTTTGTTGAAAAGTTTATCTTTCATCAACATGTCCTTTGTATCCCCAACGAATAGAGTCCAGGTCAATGTAATAAATACCTTTTTGATTTCCTTTTATGATAATAAGCTCATTTTGTCGACTCTCATCTTTAAATGGAATTATTTTGTCAACAGCATACCGTAAGCCTATTATTTCTCTAAAATCAGCATCATGCAGAACACAACAGATACCATTCGAAATAATATGATATGTTTGTTCACCACAAACATGTTCATAATGATGGTTTTCAAAAATTTGTGAAGCCTCTTCTTTTTCTTCAGTTATGTGAGATTCTATTTTGTAAAATTCAAGAAACATTTCCTGATAAATAATATCGTCATGTCCACGTACTTGTCCTACAAAATTAATATAACCTTTAAGGCGATTAATGAAGAGTTGTCGTTGTTTTTCGTCAGATAAACTTCTCAGGTTAAAATGTCGCTGCGTCGCTGCTTCGAGACCATTTTTTGTTAAGTCATGCAGCATTGCGCGGATATTTTTTAATCGCTTTCTATCTACATTCACTTTCTCATTCACAACTAACCCTGTAACAGTCTGTTTGCGATGTGAAGATTTCAGATGGAGCTTTTTTTTATTGATATTGAAACCATTTCGACAGATTAAGTCCTTTATTTGTAATATAATTTTATCTGAAATTTTCTCATTTGATGAAAACGTTAAGTCATCAGCATAGCGCGTGAATTGCAAATTGTTCTCCTGACAAAACGACCGCAAATCAGCATCAAGTTCCAGACAAATAAAATTCGACAAAACGGGTGAGGTTGGCGCACCTGTCGGCATTTTACCTTCGTAAGTTGTAAGAAGTGTCAATGCGATTGCCATCTGTTCACTGAAATTAAAAACAGATGACGTAAAAAGCTTTTTTATCCGTGCAGCTGAAATACTTGAAAAAAAATCTTTCAGGTCGATGTTCAGAATATGTTTTTTGCCGATGTGAACTTTTGCATTTGCCACGATGTTACAACGTATTTGTTCAGATGTTTGTCGAGGATTTATTACAAAACCGTGTGCTTCTTCAGGTTTTATCCATAAATAATATGTCTGCAAAAAATAATTCAATCGTCTTTGAATCTTCTTCAACTGTTTTTCGGGAGCAAAAATGTGTCGCATACCACCTCGTTTTTTGTTGATGGTATAATAACTATAATTCGGTTGGTTGATTATTTCTTCAAGTTGAAAAATTGGTGTTTTAAAAAATTGACAAAGTTCTATCGGATTTTCGAGTGAAAGAAAATATAATGCATTAAGCTTGTACTTTTCAAGATTTTGCAAAAATACCGGTGTGTCTGCAAAAATGCTGTCACGCATTAGCAGAGCAGTTTTATGCTTTCTTGAGAAATGTAATATGTCAGATATTTGTTGCATAAGTAAAAAATGAGCTGTTGTTAATTATCTTTGAATTTCTATGTCTTATGATGAGCGAAGCGAAAGCATAAGGCAAAATTCTCTCCGCTTTCTCACGGGTTGCAGGAACACAACCTCTATGTCTATAAAATTACGTTTGACATCATAATGTTTGGAACAACAGCTCATTTAATCTTTAAAAGGGTACTTCCTCCATCTCTTTCAATCTGTCAGATGAAAATGTAAAATCATTCTTGATGTCTCTGAATTTCGGAATTTTACAATCAAAATGTAAGCGAACTTCGCCGGTAATCCCATTGCGATTTTTTGCAACAATAATTTCCGCAATGCCAATCAGAGAGTTTCCTTCATTATCTTCGCAAATTCCATAATATTCAGGACGATGCAGTAAAATCACCTTATCTGCATTTTGTTCGATGGATCCACTTTCACGCAGATCGGTAAGTTGCGGACGCTTTCCTTCCGTTCCGCACCTGTTTTCAACACTTCTGTTCAGTTGACTTGAAACAATAATGCAAACATTGTGTTCTTTGGCGATACTTCTTAGTTCACGACATATAAAACTCACTTCGAGTTCGCGATATTTTCGATGTTGATAAGAACTTGCTAATTGTAAATAATCAATTACAATGACCTTCACTCCATTTTCGCGAATTTGTTTCTCACAATGCATTTTTAAAGTGAAAATGTCATTACTTCTATTATCAAGTATAAATAATTGATGATCTGTAAACCCTCTCTCAATCGAATTAATGCGTTCCCATTCTGCGGAAGTAATAGTTTGTTGTTTTGTTGAATGCATCGGGATTTCCGAGAGTGATACTATAAAACGGTTAGTGAGTTGCTTGTCCGATAATTCAAGTGTAATATAAAGTAGAGGAACTGTTTTAGAAATATTCAGTGATAAATCTACTAAAAAGGTTGTTTTTCCAATCGCAGGTCGCCCGCCGACTACAACAAATTCGTCAGGGAAAAATCCGCCAATCACATTATCTAAATCTTGAAATCCGGTTTTTATAATATCATTTTGATACGTTTCCTCTCTGAGTCGACTTAAATATTCAGTAACCAGTTCAGTAATTGATATCACCTCTTTTTGACTGTGACTCTCGTTATCGTAAAGCAGTTGTTTCAATTGAAAAACAACGTCACTGTCATCAGTCTGCTTATTGCGGGCGATGATGTGTTCTAATTTTTGCAGTAATTCCGGTGTCATTTAATTATATGCATTATCATTATTAATATCGGCAAAAGTTTCAAGGAAACAAATTATCGGAAAATCTTCATCAAAAAACAACTTCGATTTTTTTTGAGTCTGATTATCAGTCTGTTTAGGTAGCTTAAAGTGAATATGAAAAAGAGTTGCAAGGTATGATTTTACAACTCTTTTATATTTAAAAGAATATCTTTTTGAGTTAAGGTAATTCTTAACTTTTAATTCTTAATTCTTAACTACCCTTGAATAGCCTGTATTCCCGGAAGTATTTTACCTTCGATAGCTTCGAGAAGTGCGCCTCCTCCTGTTGATACATAAGATACGCCGTCGGCTAATCCGAATTTGTTAACACATGCTACCGAATCGCCTCCGCCTACAAGAGAGAATGCACCGTTTTTTGTTGCTTCGACAACAGCTTCGCCTACACTGCGAGAGCCGTGAGTGAAGTTTTCGAATTCGAAAACTCCTGTCGGGCCGTTCCAAAGGATTGTTTTTGAGTTTTTGATAACATCTGCATAAATAGCTTCTGTTTTCGGACCGATATCCAAACCTTCCCATTCATCAGGTATTGCATCTACATCGGCGAAGTCTGTTTTTGCGTCGTTACTGAAGCTGTCGGCAATTTTTGCATCTACGGCGAGAACAAGGTTTACACCTTTTTCTTCAGCTTTTTCTATTAGTTCAAGGGCAAGATCCAACTTGTCGTCTTCGCATATAGATTTGCCTATCTTTCCACCTGTTGCTTTAGTGAAAGTATAAGTCATTCCTCCTGTAATAATCAGGTTATCAACTTTGCCGAGCAGGTTCTCGATAATTTCTATTTTTGAAGAAACTTTCGAACCTCCCATGATGGCTGTAAACGGACGGTTTATATCTTTGAGAATTTTTTCAACTGCTTGCACTTCTTTGTTCATAAGGAAGCCAAACATTTTGTTGTCAGTGTCGAAATATTCTGCAATTAATGCTGTGGAAGCGTGTGCGCGATGAGCCGTTCCGAATGCATCGTTAACATAAGCATCAGCAAGCGAGGCTAATGTTTTGGTAAATTCTTTCTGGCTTTCTTTCACAGCTTTTTTTGCTGCCTTTTTTTCATCATCGGAAGCATCTTCGGCAAGTCCGCGCGGTTTGCCTTCTTCTTCGGCATAGAAGCGTAAGTTTTCGAGAAGAAGAGCTTCTCCAGGTTTCAATGCAGCCGATTTTGTCTTTGCCTGTTCGCCGATGCAGTCGTCAGCAAATTGTACTTCAACACCAAGAAGTTCAGAAACATGTCCGAGGATATGTTTTAAAGAGAACTTGTCAGCAACACCTTTCGGGCGTCCGAGGTGTGAACCGATAATAACGCTGCCACCATCACCGATAATTTTTTTCAATGTCGGCAACGCTGCACGGATGCGTGTGTCGTCAGTGATGTTGAAGTTTTCGTCAAGTGGTACATTAAAGTCCACGCGTACAAAGGCTTTTTTGCCCGCAAAATTGTAATTTTCAATTGTTTGCATAATGTATTGTATTTATTAATTGGTATAATAGTTTCTTCATTGAAACTTTTACGGTTATTGTGGGCGTTGTAAAAAACACTGTTAACCGTTGCTTTTTATCGAGGCAAAGATAGTTCAAACCGAGAGAAGAATATAATAAGCTTGCTTAGTTTTTCATCCGAGGCGCAGCCTATCTTCGCTATTATTTTTGCAAAGTTAAGAAAAAATCAAGAATAAACATGAAATATTTGAAAATATCTTTTTACGCCGGCGTACCTTCAAGCTTGAATCGAACTCTCCAACGCCCGTCCTGAAAGTCGTGGTTCAATAATTTCACATGTCCTACTTCCGACGTGTTTTGTACATGTGCGCCGGCGCATGCACATGCATCGTAATCTCCTACACGTACAATACGCAACGTTTCGGATACATCGGAGGGCAGTTTGCTTAGGTCTACATATTTACCCGCCTCTTCGCGCGACAAATATTCGCATGACACATTCAGGTGCAGGTCAATTACCTCATTTACACGGCGTTCTATTTCCGCAATTTGTTCTTCCGTCGGTGCTTTGCCCAGTAAGTAGTCGCATTTGGATTTTTTACGTTCTATATGAGCATTTTTCGAGCGTGGGCATCCGAACATACTTACCATCGTCCGGTTTAAAATATGCTCCGCAGTATGCATTGGCGGGTATTCCGCTTTGTTATGGCTGCTTAAAGCAGATGTTTCGTCCATATTATTTATTTCATTTGTTGCTGCAAATATAAGAAAAATCACTAACTTTATTCAAAAAATGAAGTTAGGCTGCACCTCGGCAATAAAAAAAAGCAAGCTTTATTTTGTATTGCACTCGGTTTGCACTAACTTTGTCCCGTTAAAACTTGAAAATATGCTGACAAAAATAATAGATCATGACAGTATAAATAAGCTTAAGACTTATATTGAGAAGGGTGATAAATTTGTAATTGTGTCTCATGAACTGCCTGACGGTGATGCGATAGGTTCATGTTTAGGGTTGTATCATTACTTGATGTCGTTCGATAAAAAATCTATAAAAGTAGTTGTTCCGAACAATTATCCGGAGTTCCTTAAGTGGATGCCGGGTGCAAACGATATTATTATATACGAGCAATATCCGGATTTTGCTTCGCAGCTGATATCTGACGCAGATGTGTTGTTTTGCCTCGACCTTAATGCGGCGAAGAGGGTAGGGAAGATGGCTTCGGCCGTTGTTGCTTCAGATGCCCGAAAAGTGATGATAGACCATCATCTTGAGCCTGAAGATTTTTGCAAGGTCGTAATTTCTTATCCTTCAATGAGTTCTACGTGTGAGTTGTTGTTTCGAGTAATATGCGCTTTGGGGGATGTTGATTTGATTAACAAAAATGCTGCTGAATGTCTTTATACAGGTATGATGACTGATACAGGTTCTTTCAGTTACAGTTCGAATAATGTAGGCATATATTTGATTATCGGTGAGCTTTTAAAGAAAGGTATTGATAAGGACGAGATTTACAGAAAAGTATATCAGGTATACTCCGAGAACAGATTGCGCCTAATGGGATTTGTTCTTTATGAGAAGATGAAGGTCTATCCCGATAAACGTGCTGCCATGTTTGCCCTTACGCGTGAAGAGCTGAATAGGTTCGGGTATAAGAGCGGCGACACCGAGGGATTTGTGAATATGCCATTAAGCATAGACGGGATTGTTTTATCGGCATTCTTTCGTGAAGAAACGAATCTTATAAAAGTATCATTGAGGTCAGTCGGTGATTTTCCGTGTAATGAGTTTGCTGCACAATACTTTAATGGAGGAGGGCATAAGAATGCTTCAGGTGGAGAATTTATTGGTACGCTCGATGGAGCGGTGAAGGTTTTTGAAGAGGGGATATTGCAGTTTAATCCTAATAATTTCGAAAAAAACTGAATTGAAAGCAATATATTATAAATAATACCTACTTTTGTGTCAAAAAAAACGAAGTTAGGCTGCGCAAAAACAATGAAAAATGAACGTTCCTTAATGTAAAAAATAAAATAATGAGTCGCTTTCTTTAGGAAGCAAAAGTGAAAAATATTATAATTTAAAACGAGCTTATTTTGTATTGCTCTCAACTTGCACTAACTTTGCAAATGAAAAGCGAAGATTTATAATTTAAATTTCAGATATGAAGAAAGGTTTTTATATTTTGGTTTTGATTGGATGTGTGTTGAACTTTATGTTTACCGTATCGTGTAATGATACACCTACATACGAAGAACTAAAGGCTGCCGAACAGAAGATTATCAGGAGAATCCTTGATGAAAAAGGGGTGATTATATTGAAAGAATACCCTAAAGATGGAGTTTTCAAAGAGAAAGAGTTTTTTCAGTTGGGTACCGGTATTTATCTTAATGTAGTAGATTCCGGAAACGGGAATCGTGCTACCGCTTATCAGACAGATGTGTTGGTTCGCGCGAGCGGGGAAGCATATCTTCGTGACGGAATTGATACATTCAATACTTTTATTAATGTTTACGAACCATTTGAGTTCAGGTATGGTAATGCTTACGGTGTAGTACAAGACCACTCCAAAACAAGTACGAATGATCCTTACTATCGTTATTTCGGCATGGGTATGGAATCAATATTGTCTTATATAGGCGATAGCTCAATTGTTAAACTGATTGTTCCCGGCCATTCCGAAATAAACGGAGCCGCCGGAGGCAGTACGATGCAAAATGGAAACGGCTCCTATTTTGCTCCAATATATTACGATCGAGTAAGGTATATATTTTATAAATAAAAGAACAATAATGACTCTTATTAAATCTATTTCAGGCATACGCGGAACTATTGGCGGGACGCCGGACGAAGGTTTGAACCCGTTGGCAATTGTTAAATTTGTGTCGGCTTATGCTACATTTATTAAAAACAATACATCCGGGAAAACAAATCGTATTGTCGTAGGGCGCGATGCACGTATATCCGGCAATATGGTTAAACATATTGTCATAGGGACACTTACGGGAATGGGTTTCGATGTTGTTGATATAGACCTTGCTACTACTCCTACTACAGAAATTGCCGTCACAATGGAAAATGCGTGCGGTGGGATAATTATAACCGCAAGTCATAATCCGAAACAATGGAACGCACTGAAACTGCTTAATGAACGAGGTGAATTTCTTAATGCCGAAGAGGGTAATGCAATACTTGAAATAGCAGAAAAAGAGTTGTTTGAATATGCTACGATAGATAATATAGGAAAGGTTATAGTTGATACTCGTTACAAAGAACGTCATATAGAAAGTGTACTAAAACTGGACCTTGTTGATGTTAAAGCTATACGCGAGGCTAATTTTCGAGTAGCCATCGACTGTGTAAATTCTGTAGGAGGAATTGTTATTCCCGACTTGCTGTATGCACTGGGAGTAAAAGAAATATTTAAGCTCCATTGTAATCCGCACGGGAACTTTTCGCATAACCCGGAGCCTCTGCCTGAAAACCTGACGGAGATTTCTCAACTTATGGAGCATGCAAAAGCAAACGTCGGGTTTGTTGTGGATCCGGATGTAGACCGCTTGGCTGTTGTATGCGAAAACGGAGATATGTTCGGAGAGGAATACACGCTTGTATCTGTCTGCGATTATGTGCTGTCAAATATTCCGGGTAATACTGTCAGTAACCTTAGTTCAAGCCGCGCTTTGCGTGATGTGACTCTAAAATATGGAGGACAATATAGCGCTGCCGCTGTCGGCGAAGTTAATGTAGTTGCCAAAATGAAGGAAACTGGAGCGGTTATCGGAGGCGAAGGCAACGGGGGAGTGATTTATCCTGCAAGCCATTACGGCCGTGACGCGTTGGTAGGCATAGCGTTATTTCTTACCAACCTCGCAAAGAAAAAGGTGAAAACAAGCGACTTACGTGCTTCCTATCCTCAATATTTCATATCAAAACAAAAAATTGAACTGACACCCGAAATTGATGTTGATGCAATATTGCTGAAAGTGAAAGAACAGTTTTTGCAATATGACATCACAGATATTGATGGTGTTAAAATAGATTTTCCGGATAAATGGGTTCATCTTCGCAAAAGTAATACCGAGCCAATTATACGTATATATTCGGAGGCTCATACTATGGAAGAGGCAAACGAAATAGGAGCCTTGCTTATTTCTATAATAAAGTCAGTTGTAAGCCCCTCTCAATCTCCCCCAAGGGGAGAAGTCGGGAATACTATAACAATTAACAATTAATAATTAATTATACGATTAGTTGTCGAGAAAGATAGTAGACTTGATGCGCAAACTAAAGATAACGGAACTGAACCGCCTGACGGCTGAAGAATATAAGACAAGCGACAAAACTTCTTTGATCGTTGTACTTGATAATGTTCGCAGTCTCAATAATGTAGGGTCAGTTTTTCGTACTGCCGATGCGTTCCGCATGGAGGCAGTATATCTTTGCGGAATAACGGGCACTCCTCCAAACGCGGAAATACATAAAACGGCTCTTGGCGCTGAAGAAACAGTTGAGTGGCGCTATTTTAAAGAGACCGTTGACGCTGTTGACGAGCTAAAGCGTGCGGGATACGTTATATGTGCGGTAGAGCAAGCCGAAGGCAGTGTCTCGCTTGAGAGCCTGCAGGTCGAAAAGAATGAAAAATATGCAGTTATCGTTGGACATGAGGTGAAAGGTGTTAAGCAAGAGGTTGTCGATAAATCAGATATATGCATAGAAATACCGCAGTTCGGAACTAAACATTCGCTAAATGTATCCGTTGCGGCAGGGATCGTTTTATGGGATTTTTTCAAAAAACTGAAACTTCAACAATTGAAAATTGACAATTGAAAATGATTTTTTAATTGTGCATTGTGCATTGATTCTTTCCGCATTTATAGCAATCCGCGCTCAACTAACATTACAACGCGTTCTGTCATGGCATCGCTGCCTTTAGGGTCATATTCCGTTTTAAGGCTGGCACCTAATATTCCGGCGAATATGTTCCAGAATCCTGCACGAAACTTTCCGAGAAAAGCGCCGATAAGTTGATAACTCGATTGATTACATTCCCTATCAATAAGTTTTATGAGCATTTTGCCCTGTGATAGTGTCAGCTTTTTCAATTCAGGCTTATATTGGCTGAAAAGCTCTTTTTCCATTTTTTTCAGGTGCGCATCTTTAGATTTTTCGTCAGGCAGTGTTTCTATATATTCGTATGTTTCAATAAGTGTTTCGTAAACCAATTTGGCATAGGGTAAAGTCCTTTTCACATCGCGTACAAGCTTGTTGTATTCACGTCGTTCTTTTTCGTTTTTAAATATTAGCGGTTGAAAAACAAGTACTTCTTTGAGTATTACGACGGGAATAGTATCATTTCCTTCAACAATTCCGAACTGCAGACCTTCAGGGAGTATTTTCTTCATGCCGGGAATCGATGTTTTAAAAATATCCTGTGCATGAGCAGTAAGACTGCAGATTAGGAAATACGCAAAGATAACGGATGAAAATTTTAACATTCCTGAACTTTTATATACCATAAGCAAATTATTTCAGTATCTTCATATTCTTTATTCTTACTTCTTTATACGGCCGGTCGCCATCGACGGTGGGTGTTAATTCTATCTTATGTACAATATTCATACCGTTCACAACTTCGCCGAATATTGTATACAAACCATCTAAGTGCGGAGCACCCCCATCAATTTTATATACTTCGCGGTGTTCCTGAGGTAATATGATATTTAATTCTTTTTGTTTTTTGTCTAACTCGCTGTCAGTAAAATGATTGCCTGTTACAATGTAAAATTGTGTTGCCGACGAAGCGCGTTCGGGATTTACGTTATCGCCCGTACGCGCTGCACAAAGCTGTCCTCTCTTATGAAAATATTTCGGGTAAACGATTTCGGCCGGAATAGTGTAATCTGCTTCTTTTGTAGCAGCCAAGTGGATTGAGTCGTCAGGAGCATATTTTTCACCGGCTTGTATCATAAATTGTTTTATAACTCGATGAAACATAACGCTGTCAAACTTATTTTCCTGAACCAACTTAATAAAATTATCGCGATGCAGAGGCGTATCATTATAAAGCTTCACGGTTATTTTCCCCATACTCGTTGTAATGAGAACTTTTGTTTCTTTTTCCTGAGCCGATAAAGATATCGCAAATAGTGTAATGTATAGTGAAATAATAATTCGTTTCATAAAGATTTTGTTTTTTGTTGGGGCAAAGATAGGAAAACAATTAACAATGTACAATGTACAATGCACAATTTAAAAACAATTGACAATTATGAATTTCATTTTTCATTTTAATAGCGCTGCATATCTTCGATTATTCGAATTAAAAAATATAAAATGTTAATTGATATCAAGTATAAATTGAATAAAATTTGAAGTATGTAATTTCTAAATTCCATTAATTATTTATATATTTGCGTGTTGATAATTTAGACACAATTAGAACTTAAAAATATGAAGACAATTATTAATTTATTTGAAACAAGTGTAGAGAAATTTGCGACAAACACTTTCTTGTGGGAAAAGAAGACTACAAAGTTTGAACCGATTACTTTTGAAGAAACGAAGAAACAAGTTTATCGGTTTGCTGCAGGTTTGATGAGTATGGATGCACAGTCGGGTGATAAGATAGCTTTGCTGTCTGAAGGGCGAAACGACTGGGTTATCGGCGAATTGGGGATATTGTACACCGGAGCGGTAAATGTTCCGCTTTCGGTGAAACTTGAGGAGAAGAATGACCTTCTGTTCCGCCTCAAACATTCCGAATCGCGATTTATTATTGTTTCCGGTTTGCATCTTAGGAAAATACGAGCGATAATAAATGAATTGCCGTTGGTCGAGAAGGTAATTGTTCTTGACAGTCTTGATGTATACGAAGAAAAAGAGGTTCCGTTTGAAAATGTTCTTAAAGCCGGCGATGCTTTCTTGGAGACAAATTACGATGATTTGATTGCAAGAAAATCAGCCGTAAAAGATGATGATATGGCAAATATCTCATACACATCGGGTACGACGGCCGATCCCAAAGGCATTATGCTTTCACATCGTAACTATACTGCAAACGTAGAGCAGTCAATGTCGCTGATCGATATCTCTCCCGAAGACAGTAATTTGATTATTATACCTTTAGATCATTGTTTCGGGCATGTAGCCGGATTCTATTCGTTTATGGCTTTTGGAGCGAATGTAGCTACGGTTCAGGTTGGTAAAACGCCTATAGAATCGCTAAAAAACATACCCTTAAATATTAAAGAATTTAAGCCGACAGTGATAATGAGTGTACCTGCACTTGCAAAAAGTTTCAGAAAAAATATTGAGGGAACGATACAAAAGAAAGGTAAAAAGGCAGAAAATCTTTTCCGGAAAGCATTGGCGACAGCTTATGAATATAACCGCGAAGGCTTTAATAAAGGAGGTATAACAAAGATACATAAACGTATATTATTAGCTATTTACGACAAAATACTTTTCTCGAAAGTTCGCGAAGCGATGGGTGGTAAACTGAAATTTTTTATTGGCGGAGGCGCTTTGCTCGACATAGAGTTGCAACGATTCTATTATGCTATAGGCATACCGATGTTTCAGGGATACGGACTTTCGGAGGCTACTCCCGTGATTTCGTCGAACGGCGTCAGAAAGCATAAGCTCGGTTCATCGGGCATTCTGGTAAAGGATCTGGAATTGAAGATATTAGATGCGGAAGAAAATGTACTTCCGGTAGGAGAAAAAGGTGAAATTGTTATAAAAGGCGAAAATGTAATGCTGGGTTACTGGAAAAACCCCGAAGCAACGGAAAGTACAATTCGCGACGGATGGCTTTACACCGGTGATATGGGATATATGGATAAAGACGGCTTCCTGTATGTGTTAGGACGATTTAAAAGCTTGCTTATCAGCAGTGATGGTGAAAAATACAGCCCTGAAGGAATAGAAGAAGGTATATGCGACGGCTCGAAGTTTATAGAACAAATGATGCTTCACAACAATCAGGATCCATATACTGTAGCATTGATAGTTCCTGATGTGGCGCAACTGAAACGATATGTAGAAGATGTTAAACCCGGACTTGACTGGAGTTCGATGGAAGCGAAAGAATTGGCATTGAAAAAGATTCAGGATATCGTTAACCAATATAAGAGCGGAGGCATCAATGCCGGCGAATATCCCGAACGTTGGCTTCCTTCAGCTATTGCAGTGCTTCCCGAGCCTTTTACGGAGCAAAACCAGTTGCTTAATTCATCAATGAAAATGGTTCGCGGAAAGATTGAAGAGAAATATAAAGACAGACTCGAATTTCTCTTTAAATCCGAAGGAAAAAATATTATAAACGATAAGAACTTATCGTCGCTATAATTAATTGTGCTTCAAAAATTGAAAATGAATTTTTAATTTTCAATTGTTCGCGTTGTTTTTGTATTTATAATTGTCAATTGTGCATTGTCAATTGTGCATTGTTAATTGTGCATTGTTTTTAGTCCATCCTTCTTTTGGCAATAATATAACCGATCAATGCTGCAATAATACAGACACCGACCCAGATGTTCAATGTCAGCGATTCTTTGAAACCAAAGTAAAGCATGACACCGGATATAATGAGATAAATGAAGCCTGCAGCCATAACCGGCAGAGCCGGTCGCGGATATTCTCTGCGTTTGAAGTATACCCAAAAAAGAGAAAAGACAGTTAAAGCGGAAAATAGCGTCAAGATTGCGCCGACATTCGAGAGCGCTTCCTGCAGTTGATATGCGAGAACTAAAAGTAAGGTGATTGCTCCTTGCAGCAGTATTGCACCAACCGGAGGTTTCCCTTCTTTTCCTTTCAGTATGGCAGGCAGGAAACCATCCTTAGCCATTGCGGCGGAAACCCTCGGGCCAAGAAACGTCATCGCGCTTGCCGAAGATATAAACGCTATGATAACAAAAACGGACATACAGGCAGCTCCTGTTTCTCCCAAAATATTTTTCATGATGAGATGACCGAGTGTGATGCGTTCAGTCTCATACGTAAAAACGATTGTAGATTGTTCAGGAGTAAGATTGGCAACAAAAATCCAGTTAATAAAAAAATAGAGTATACCGACAACAAGACAACCCAGAATCATCGCACGAGGAACGTCGCGTTTCGGGTTTTTAAATTCGGAAGCGGCATAAATAGCGGCATTCCAGCCGCTGAAAGCAAAGGCAATATAAAAAAGATTTCTCATGAAAGAACCGATTGGAAATCCAACCGACTCGTTAGGAGGCGTCCATTCGGGCCATGTGTTGTTTCCGAACATCAATCCGACTACGATGAATCCGATGACAAGAATCATTTTTACAGCCACCAGTATGTTCTGCGCTGTTATTGATACACGCATACCGATGGCGTGAGCCGCTGTCAACGACAAAACCACCAAAACGGAAACCAATATCATATTTATTTCGGGAAACAAAACGCCTGCAAAAGCTCCCACAGCCAAAGCGCAGACCGCAATTGGTGCGGAAAACCCGACTAACAGGGATGCCCAACCTGCAAGGTATCCGAGAGCAGGATGAATCAGAGTGGAAAGGAAGCGATATTCACCGCCGGATTGAGGCACTAACCGCACTATTCCGGAATATGCCTTCGCCCCTGTCATGGCAATTAACATTCCAATAGTCCATGCTGCCAATATCTGCAGCGGATTCATTTCTTGCGCCATAAAGCCGGCACTCAGAAAAACCCCTGCGCCAATCATATTGGCAATCACCATTCCCATCCCTGAGAACAACCCCAATCGCTGCTCCTTCATACAATATTATGTTCTTTTAAGTCGCGGAATTATATTAACGAGTTGCTTTCCAAGCACTGCCTCCGACACGTTTACCCGACATCGTATCGCCGTTTACGGTACCGGTAAATTCTGTTTCTCCTGCTTTAAATGAAATATTGTTACCATCAAGTTTACCGGAAAGTTGTACCTCTTTATCTCCCGTAATAAGGCTTCCGGATATATACTGAAAATCCTGATTGATTTTGATTTGTCCGTCATTAAACTTCCATGTTCCGTTTACTTTCGCAGGTACAATCCAGAGAAGGGCGGTAGACCAGTTTACATCACTTGATAAATTTACGGTCTTATCAGGCTCCCAATCATTCATGGTAAAGGTGTTGGAGACTATACGCGTTCCGGGCTTCATGTCTAAGATTGTCGGTCGTAACCTCAGATTAATCTCCGGCAACAGAAACATTGTGATTACGGTGGCTTTTGAAAAATCATATTCAAAAATGTCAGCCTTTTCAAACTTAGCTTTCTCGCTAACTCCTTCTTCTTTGGCAGAGCGTCTTGCCAACTCAACCATATTCGGATTATATTCGATTCCCAACGCGGTAGCGCCATGTTTGGCTGCGGTAATCACCAATCGTCCGTCGCCTGCTCCCAAATCAATGAGGTAATCGGCTGAAGTGACTTTTGCTATGCTAAGCATTGTATCAACAAGCTCTTGAGGAGTGGGTACCCACACAACATCCTTGCCCTCTTGTCCGCTCTTAGGAATGAATTCCGTATCAGTATTTTGGGCGTATACGCCCGTAGTTGAAAGTAACAAACATAACACAATCGCAATGTTGTTAATAAAATGTATTCGTTTCTCCATTGGTATTATATTTTGGTTAGTAATTTTTATGAAACAAAGGTATAATATTTTTTTTAAACTGTTCAATCTTTTCCATTTTTTTTTTACCTTTGACACTTAGAAAATTTATAACGAACTATTGTATGAAAACACATTTATTTTTATTCACTCTATTTCTTGTTTTATGTATCGGCTGTAATGAAACAGCTAAGTGGGAACCTTTGTTTCCTAATGATGGTAAACTGCCGGCCGGATGGTTTGCCGGAAATTGGGATGATGTGTCGAAACCGCCTCCTGAAGGAACGGATTGGCAAGTGAAAGACGGTGTTTTAACCAACGAGGGTGTGCGCGACAGTTGGCTGATAAGCGAGAAGAATTATTGTAACTTTGAACTGGAGTTTGAGTTCAAACTTGGAGAGCGTGGAAATAGTGGATGTGCTCTGCGTGTTCCTCCAAAAGGAGATCCTGCATTTGATGGTGTGGAAATACAAATGGCTGACGTACGATATAATCCTGAAGCCACGGACGCAGAGCTGACCGGAGGTATTTACCGGGCAATAGCGCCTACTCAGCAAGTGTATAAACCCCTTGAATGGAACAAGTACCATATTGTATGCGAAGGGCCGCGAATAAAAGTGACATTGAACGGCGTATTAATTCAAGACGTCAATCTGAAAGAACATGAATATACTGTCCTAAGACATAGCGGAGAAGAGGCCGTTCCTTTAAATAAAAGACCAATCTGCGGAAGGATAGGGTTTCAGGAACTAAGCTACGAATCTAAAGCTCAAATAAGAAACGCCAGGATAAAGGAATTGAAGTAATTACAGATAAGATTATTTTTTAACCTTAAACAGTACAGTGAAAGCAGCGCCTTCGCCTTCTTTGCTTTGAACTTGCAGAGCGGCATTGTGTAATTTTACGATTTCGCGCGAGAGGCTTAGTCCGATGCCGCTGCCGTTCTTTTTTGTGCTGAAGAATGGGATAAATATCTTGTCGCGGTTTTCGGGCGGGATCCCGCAACCGTTGTCAGCTACAGTGATGTATGGTGCGCTGTCGGAGGATTCGCCGGAGAAAAGGATAATGTTGGGATGCTCTTTTTCTTTTACCGCGTTTGTGGCGTTTGTAATGAAATTTATTATTACCTGCTCCATCAGGTTTCGGTCGAGAGGAATATCAACTTTAGGATTGTCGGTTTTCACTTCGAGCATTATTCCTTTCTGCTTGAGTGACGGGTACATAAGGCGGTAGATTGATTGCAGTAGTTCGTGAAGGTTGACGGGATGCATATCGGGGATGATTGTTTTGCTCAGGCTGCGATATGTGTCGGCAAAACGCAACAATCCTTCGCTCCTGCGGTGGATTGTTTCCATGGCAAACTGTATGTCGTCGAAATCTACAGGAGTATCATTGCCGATTTCCTTTTTTATAGCCGCCATCCGATTTTTCATGGTGTCGGCAAGTGATGAAACAGGAGCGATAGAATTCATTATTTCGTGCGTCATAACATCCAACAGACCTTTCCAAGCGCCTGCCTCCACTTCTTCGAGCGTTGAACTGACGTTGTGAAACGCTATCAATTTGTATGTTTTGCCTTCGGTTTCAAATAATGAGGTGTTGGTGAGTGTTTTTATAGTCCTGTTTCCGTTGTTGATAGTTGAAATACGGCTTTCACCCACAGGGATATTCATCAGCTCATCGTAAAGGCTTTTGTTGCGATTTTCTATCCAGTTTGCATTTTCAAGATATGGGATGTTGAACATATTTTTGAAGGAATTGTTCATCCATAGAATGTCTTTACTGTCAATATCGTATGAGAGTATTCCTGTGTCGACAAGCTCCATCATTCTCGTAAGGTAGTGCTGTTGGATTTCTTTTTCACGGCTCAGCTCGTTAAAAATTTCGCTTATGGCATTGAACTCCCGGTAGAAATTATTCCTTTGCCCTTTACTTTCGTTGTATCTACGCGAAAAATCTCTATAGCGAACAGCTTCGGCAAAATCTTCCACATCGCGGAATAACTTGAAGATATAGTTAAGAATATGAAAAAATAATCCTATCGTAACAAAGATGAAAAGTACGGTGGGGTAAAGTTGTTTAGCGATAAAAAAATATACTGATAATCCCCCCGAGAATACTGTGAGGATGAAGAATGATGCTATGTAGATTCGAATCTTCATTGAAATTGTATTACGTATTTTTTATTTTCACTTTCAATTTTCAATTTTAACTCCGTTGAAACACCTCACGCTCGGTAAAGGAAAGCGAGCTTACCTCTGCTCTCACTTAATCGGTGTTTTCAATTAATGAAGTATTTACTCAAGCGCCTGTAAAGGGCGGTGCGTGTCAGTCCGAGTTCTTTCGCTGCGCGAGAGATGTTTCCGTTATGTTTTTCTATAACCTGCACGATAGTGCTTCGTTCGAGGTCTTCAAGATTGTGTGTCGGCAGTGATAGTTCCTCAGGTTCTTTCATTTGAACATGTTCTATCGGGGAGAATACTATATCTTCGGCTTTTATGCCGTCGTCAGCCATAATGACCGCACGTTCAATAACATATTGCAACTCTCTGACGTTACCCGGATATGTATAATTGAGAAGTTTGTTTATTACCGGACTTGTAAGTGTCGATTGGCGTTTCATGTATTTATTCTCGTAGATACGCAGGAAATACTGCGCGAGAAGTTCGATATCGTCTTTACGCTCCCGCAACGGAGGAACCGTTATCTCGACAGTGTTGATGCGGTATATCAGGTCTTTACGGAAGCGCTGTTCGTTTGCCAGTTCAGCAAAAGGGATATTTGTCGCGGAGATGAGTCTTAAATTGACCGGTATGGGAGTGTTCGTTCCTATCCGCGTTACCTGCCTGTTTTGTAATACCGAGAGCAGTTTGGCTTGTTGTTGCAGGGTGATGTTCGCTATTTCATCTAAGAAAAGCGTACCTCCGTCAGCTGTTTCTATTAGTCCGACGCGATCTTCGCGTGCATCGGTGAAAGCCCCTTTCTTGTGCCCGAACAGTTCACTCTCAAAAAGTGTTTCTGTCAGAGCGCCCACATCGACCTTGACAAACGGCTTGTCTTTTCTGTGTGATTGATGATAAATGGCTTGAGCGATAAGGTCTTTGCCTGTGCCGTTCTCGCCAAGGATTAATATGTTCGCATCTGTAGGCGCTATCTTTTCCAATTTATAGAAAAGATTTTGCATGATATCGGAGTTTCCAATAATCTCCGGCCCCGGTTTTTGCTCAGGCTTCTGTTCAGACTTGGTAACGGCTTTAGCTGTCGACGATTTTTTACTGATAACTTCGTATAATGTTTTAATCAGCGTTTCGTTGTGCCAGGGCTTGACAAGGAAGTCGGCGGCTCCATCTTTCAGGCATTTCACGGCAAGGTCAATATCAGCATACGCCGTAATCATAATAACCGCTATCTTGTCGTTCCACTGCTTAACCTGCCGCAGCCAATACAATCCTTCGTTGCCGGTGTTAACCGTGCTGTTGAAGTTCATGTCCAACATCAGGATGTCGAATGTGTTTTCTGATATAAGCTTATGGAGATTCTCCGGTTTAGCGTCTGTCACAATGCTTTTAACTTCCGGTTTCAGAAGAAACCTGACAGCGGTCAAAACGTCTTTGTCGTCATCTACAACAAGAATGTTTGCATGCTTTAAGTTCATATAAATTGCACTTTAAAAAACAAAGGTAGCATAATTAGAGGGAAATATAAAAAGTATTGCTATATATTCCACTTTACAAAACAAATCTTGATTTATTAACAATCGTAGATTCAAGTTCAAAACGCCGGATATCTATTCTGTTTTCAAACTCTTAACAGGATTTGCTGTTGCCGCTTTTATGGCTTGGAGGCAAACTGTGAGCAGTGTTAAGGCTATGGTGATAAAAGCCGCAAGCGCAAACATCCACCAACTTAAGTCGATGCGGTAGGCAAAGTCCTGCAACATATTTTCCATCCAATAATAAGCCAACGGAAAAGAAATAAGTATGGCAATGCCAACCAAAACGATAAATTCTTTTGAAAGCATGCCCACGATATCCCGTACTTTTGCGCCTAACACTTTGCGTATTCCTATTTCTTTGGTTTTTGTTTCGGCGGTAAAGGTTACCAATCCGAATAACCCCAAGCATGAAACGAGAATGGCAATCAAAGCAAAAGCGTTGATTAGTTGGTTTGTACGTATGTCGTTTTTGTAGATCATATCAAATTCTTCATCAACAAAAGTGTAATCAAACGGTACGTCCGGACTGTATTCTTTATAAATATTTTTAATAACAGTCAAAGCCTCGGTCGTTTTACCGGGAATAACTTGTACATACATATAGCCGTATCCAGGACTTGCCGTTATAACCAATGGGCTAATCTTTTCGTACATATTTTTGAAATGAAAATTTTCCGTTACACCTATAATTGTACCGCTAACTCCTCCCATGTTTTGAATTTGTTTACCGATAGGTTTTTCGATACCCATCTGCTCTACAGCCTCTTTATTAATGATAATACCTGTGTTTTCTGCCGTTGTTTCCGTAAAATTACCGCCCTCAACAAACTCAATTCCCATAATTGGAATGAAATTTTTGTCTGTTCTAAGCATAGTGAACGTAATATTTTTGTCTCCTTTTTCCTCCCACTCACCTCCGGTAAAGTACGACCCCACATTGTTTAATCTCTCTGATGTGAAAAAAGCGCCGGCGATTGAAGGATTTTGCGACAATTGACTTTTTATTGCGTTAATTTGTTCTTTTGTACCTTTCGTCAACTTTACATTAAATATATGTTCCTTGTTATAACCGGGATTTTTTGATTTGATATACTGTAATTGCAGGTTAATTGTCAAAGCCCCGATAATAAGTATCGTTGATACCGAAAATTGCAATACAACAAGTGTTTTTCTTATTAGAGCATGAATTCCATATCGACCTCCTACGGCATTTTGTATGCCTTTTGTCAGTTTCGACTGTATGAGAGCCGGATAAAAACCTGTAAACAACGAGGTTATTATAAATGTCAATCCAAACAACGTTAAAGTTGTCATTGAAAATATATCTAATTCCGATTGTTTTCCTGTAATCAGGCTATAAAGAGGAGACAGAAGATAAAGCAACGCCACTGCCAATATTAACGAACAAAAGACAAGCAAAAGCGATTCGTTAAAGAAATAGGCGAAAAGTGTTGATTTGCGCGCTCCCAATATGCTACGCACTCTTACTTCCTTATTGCGTCGTGACGAGCGAGCCGTTACCAGATTGACGTAATTGATGCATGCTATCAACAGTAATACAGCCACAGCAATGGAAAACAAACGGCAAGCCTGTAAATTGGAATTGGGTGTACCGTCGAGGTCGTAAAAATGTTCTTTCACAAGCGGCTGCAACAAATATGTAACCGGCCATTGCTCATGTTGCGCGTGAATGTCCGTTATTTTCGTTGCTACATCGTTGGCATTTGTTCCGGGCCGAAGCAGGAAGTATGTTTTGTAATCCAATCGGTTCCATTCTTCTTTTTGACTTGGTTCCATATATTCGAAAAACGAAAAAGAAAAGATTACATTATACCTGTTCGATGAGTTTTCCGGTATGTCAGCAATGACTCCGGTAACGTGAAACTCACGGCTCGAATCGTCAATTATAGTTTTTCCTATCGCCTTTTCTTTACCGAACAATACTTTTGCCACGCTTTCCGACAGTACCACCGAATTTTTATCGGGTAATAAATTTTGAGCGTCTCCATCCTTTACGTTGAAATCAAAGATTGAGAAAAAAGATGAATCCACCAATGAGCAATTCACATCACTGAAAATATTCTCGCCGTATCTGATATTTTCCACTCTCCAGTATGTTACTAAACGGCATGCATTGATCACTTCGGGAATTTCCGATTTAACAGTAGCGGCTAACGGAAGAGAGGACACTCCCCAATATACCTGTTTATTTCCCGTATCAAACGATGACACAGAAAGATAAATATTATCACTTTGTTTATAGAACTTATTAAAACTCATTTCATCGTTGACCCAAAACAAGATAAATAATACCGCTGTCAAACTTACAGCCAACCCTAAGATGTTGATGATTGAATACATCCTGTCGCGACGCAGGTTACGGATGGTGATTTTTAAGTGGTAAAAAAGATTTCCCATATTATTATTAAATAAACAATTGATCGAATATTTTTCTACCCGATATTTTTTAATGATTATTAATCAATGTATCAATACTTGTGCCAAAAATCTAATTGTCATATATATAATCGAATACGAATTTTGGTAATTCTAAATAGTGTTCGTTTTTGATACATATTGTGTCTGCTACCGTACACTTTTTATTCAATTTTTTTAAGATTACATTCCCTTTTGCTTGTAAGAAATTGGCATTATATATTGTATCTTTGAGGGCTTAATAAATCCTTCTTTTTTCAAAGAATGGAAAGATAAAATAATGTTGGAAATAATAACGAAAAGTTCAGGTTAATCCCATCTTTTGTTATAAAGGTGTTCTTATCCGAACAAAAAGTGTTCGCTTTCGTACACCTCTATTAAGACATGATTTTTGCAAATTGCTAAATTATAGCTATTTAATGATTTGGCATAACACTTGCTGCTTTATTTACATAATTACAAAAAACGGAAAAATGAAAAGTAAAATTATTTTAGCTGTATCATTGGTGGCTGTATTTTTAGTTGCAGGATGTCGCCATCTTCTTTTTTCACAGAAAAAAGTTCCTGTTATAAAAGCCACATCTTTGATGGTTGACATAAAAGATGGTGACGTTCTGACGGAAAAAACATGGACAATCGTACCGGAAGAAAACCCTGATATCTACAGAGCTTCGAGTAAGAACGTGACTTTTTATACAGACATAGACTCAATAAGTTTTAATATAAAACCAAAAAGAAACTACGACTTTATCATATTGCTGAATGAAAAAGATTCTGCGCATACACGTATACAATATGGGATTGATTCAGAGTATCTTGATAAACTGAAAAAAGCGCATAAATACAATCTTAACGATGAAAGATTTGTTCCCAAGTTTACATATCAGTCCGAAACGGATGAAAATTTAGTAAAACTAAAGAAAGAATTCAATCTTGACTCTGTTGCAGGAGAAGGAAATGAGATATCAAAAATAATAAATCTCATGTATTGGGTTCATGATGTTGTAAGACATGACGGAGGNAGCTATAATCCGGAGTCTAAAAATGCAATAGACTTGATAAATATTTGCAAAAGCGAAAATAGAGGCGTCAATTGCAGAATGATGGCAGTTATACTGAATGAATGTTATCTTGCCATGGGTATAAAATCACGATTTGTAACATGTATGCCAAAAGAAACGGAGTTTGATGATTGTCATGTCATAAATATGGTGTATAGTAAACAATTACAAAAATGGGTTTGGATGGATCCGACTTTTTGCGCTTATGTAATGGATGAGAAAGGGGTGTTATTGGGGCTTTCCGAAGTCAGAGAGCGTCTGATAAACGGAAAATCATTAATTCTTAACCCTGATGCAAACTGGAACAGGCAAAGTTCGCAGACTAAACAGTATTATTTGGAAACTTATATGGCAAAAAATCTGTATCGAATACAAAGTATTTTACATAGCGAATACAACGCTGAAACATTCCGGGAAGGGATGGAAAGGACATATGTAGAGTTACTGCCTTTAGACGGAATCGAACAGGAGCCGCAGAAAGCTGAGAATAAATACGATAAACAAACAATGATTAGCTACAAGACAAATAATCCCAATAAATTTTGGACAAAACCGGAAAATTAAAAAATATAACGTTATGATTAAAATTACAGATTTAAAAAAGGTTTACAGGACAGAGGAAGTAGAGACATTGGCTTTGAACGAAATGTGTCTCGAAGTAAAAGAACATGAGTTTGTTGCAATCATGGGCCCTTCGGGTTGCGGAAAATCAACATTGTTAAATATTTTAGGGATGCTGGACGACCCGACTTCGGGTAGTTATATGTTCAACGAAATCGAAGTGTCGAAGTTCAACGAAAACAAACGCAGTGACATTCGTAAAGCTAATATCGGCTTTGTATTCCAGAGTTTTAACCTGATTGATGAACTGACGGTTTTCGAAAATGTGGAGCTTCCATTAGTGTATAACAATATCAAATCATCGGTACGCAAAAAAATGGTGGATGAAGTGTTACAAGGAGTTCAGATGATGCATCGACGTAATCACTTTCCTTCGCAGTTGTCAGGCGGACAACAACAGCGTGTAGCCGTTGCCCGCGCCATTGTCAATAAACCGAAATTGATTCTTGCCGATGAGCCTACAGGTAACTTGGACAGCCATAATGGCGCCGATGTGATGCAATTGCTGACCTCCCTTAACGAAAAAGGTACAACAATCATTATGGTGACGCACAGTGATCACGATTCCAGATATGCGAATCGAATAGTACATATGCTGGACGGAAAAACCGTTACTGAAAATTTCTTGAAAGACTTGGTTTATTCCACCCAACAGTAAAAAACATCATATATGAATATCAGGCAATCGTTCCGGATTATATTCCGGAATAAAATATACAGCATATTAAATATCTTCGGGTTAACAATCGGAATTACATCGGCTGCATTAATTTTCCTTTGGGTGGAGCATCAGGTGAATTATAACAGGGCAATGCCGGGCTCCGAAAATCTTTACAGAATAGGACAACATCAGCACTACGGTGATAACATACGGACTTTTTTTGTCGCTCCGGGACCATTGGCGGAAACATTAAACAATGAGTTTCCTGAAATAAGACGTAATACGCGTCTCAGTGATATGCAAAATATATCTTTTGTTTCTGAAGGTACACAAAATATGTTCATGGAACCGGGATTTTATGCAGACTCTACATTTTTCGCGATGATTGGAATGACTTTTATACGCGGTAACGCGCAGGCAGTTTTTAATGCGGCTACACCTATCGTTATAAGCGAAAAAATGGCAGAGAAGATATTCGGCAAAGAAGACCCTGTCGGTAAAATTCTGAAAACGGAAGACCGAGATTATGAAGTATCAGGAGTTTTTAAAAACAATCCAAAGAACACCTCCTTTCAGTTTGAATGGTTAACGCCATTCAGGATAATGGAGGATTATTATGTGGAAAATGGTAGGGTCAACCTTACAAACTGGAGATCCAATTGGTTAAGTTGTTATGTCGAAGTGTTGCCCGGTGTGGATATAGATGCAGTCAATAGAAAACTTGCAAAACTTATTCCCGACAGAATACCCGGTGATAAGACAACATTCTTTATCTATCCTGTTAATAAACAACGATTATACGGAGAATTTAAAGACGGTAAGGCAACAGGTAGCGGTTATATTCGTACAGTAAGGCAATTCTTTATGATTGGCTTGGTAATCTTATTGATTGCCTGCATCAATTTTATGAACCTGTCAACAGCACGTTCGCAAAAACGAGCATTGGAAGTTGGTGTCAGGAAGACTTTTGGAGCAAAGCGACAAACTTTAATAAAACTGTTTCTGAAGGAATCCGGTTTGATAACGTGTATCTCTCTTTTTCTATCTGTGGGATTGATTTATCTTGTATTGCCGGCATTTAATAAGTTGGTGTCGCATGAACTTTTTATTGACTGGACGAATTTATATATTGGGGGCGGATTAATCGGCATCGGCCTTTTGTGTACCTTCCTTGCAGGAAGTTATCCTGCGTTCTATCTGTCTTCATTCTCTCCGTTGGCAACGTTGAAAAAACAAAAAGCGGGAAACACAGGGCATGTCATTCGTGTACGTCAGGGCTTAGTTGTTTTTCAATTTGCAATGGCGTTTATCCTGATTTGCTCAACACTTGCCATATTCAGGCAAATACAGTTCGGACAACAACGTGACTTAGGATTGAATAAAGAAAATTTAGTTTATTATCCTGCTACGAATGAGATAAAGAATAGCCATGAAACAATAAGAAACCAACTTATTAATTCCGGTTTTGTTGAAAATGCGGGACTTAGTTCGCAAACTTTGTTGTCAATTTGGAATAATGGAGGCGGGTTTGACTGGCTGGGGAAAGATCCTGATATTGATCCGTTGATCTCTATGAATTTTTCGACTCCCGGGTTAATAGAAACTGCAGGCTTGAAAATGGTTGACGGTACAGCTTTTTTACCTCACCATATAGATGAGGATTATGTAATTATCAATCAACGGTTTGCTGAAATGATGGGCGAAGAAGGTAGAGTAGGCGGAAAGATCATGCAATCAGGCAGCCCGAGAGATTATGAAATAATAGGAATTGTAAAAGATTTTGTGTTCAATGATATATATAAAGAAAAGCCTGATCCTGTGTTGTTTATGTGTTATGCGGATGCTGCAAACCATATATTTGTACGCTTTAAACAGGGCGTTAACAAAATTGAAGCCACGGCTAAGATAAATACAATTCTTCAATCATTCAGCCCTAACGAAGTATTGGAGCCTATATTTATGGAAGATCGATTCGACAGGATGTTTTCAGGCCAACGGCAGGAAGGACGGTTAGCTGCGCTATTCGCCGGTTTAGCCATTTTTATATCATGCTTGGGACTATTTGGATTGAGCGCGTTTTCGGCCGAACAACGCAGAAAGGAGATAGGCATACGAAAAGTGCTGGGAGCAAGTATTCCGGATATATTGATATTATTGGGGAAGAACTATATGGTGCTGACTATGATTTCGTTTGCTATCGGAATACCTGTAGCTGGGTTCATAATAAGAAATTATTTGCAAGGATATGCTTATCGAATATCATTGGGATGGACTCTTTTTGCGGAAGTCGCTGTGCTCGTAATCCTGATCTCCATGCTGACAGTCGGCTTTCAATCGCTTCGTGCAGCAATGGCCAATCCTGTGAAAGCAATAAAAAACAATTGACAACAGCAAAAGCAGAGCTTTTTAGTGAAAATACCGATTAAGTGAGAGCAGAAGCTAAGCTTGCTTAGAACGTTTTGAGTAGCGAGAGCAGAGTGAAGCTAGCTTCGACTATGCCGAGTCACGATAAACGACTGAATTTATTCGACTATGCCGAGTGTGAGGTGTTTGGATATAATCAAAAGTGAAAAGCAATGCACAATTAAACCTAATTCACTATTATATGTCTAAGAATTCGTGTGTTATTTTAAAATATTACTATTGAGTTTTCTGTCAACCCATTCTTAATATTTAGTATCAATTTTTTAAAATAAAAATCATGAAACTATCATCTTTAATATTAATTCTTTTACTTCCGGCAGTTGCTTATTCACAATCGAATGACTACAATTTGGACAGCTATGTAAATCCTGATTATAAACGTAAAGAGTTGGATTTTATCTTAAGAACTTCTTCAGAGCTTTCATCAATAAAATCAAAAGGCAAGATGTCGGGCATTGAAACTTTTAATAATGATTCCAAGAATAATAATATTAGCGGTGATATAGGCACCCATTTCTATCAAATTGCAAACTCTATAAAAAAACAGACATCAACAAACCTCATTTTGAATTTTAAAGGTGATTATTTAAGTAAGAGTAGTGATTATACTAATGATATTGGCAGCAGTAGTAATAGTAAAAATAAAATTTTCGTGTTTAACCTGAATTACAATCAGGAAAGTTATTACTATGTGAAAGACAAAAAGTTTATTGAATTTTCACCATCCGCCTATTTCAATTATAATTCTGATGTAGATGAATACGATAATCAGACATCAACAAATTATAAAAGCACATCGACAAACTTATTGTTCAAGTTAGGAGTCGGAAAAGGTAGAATTGAACAGGTTGAAGATGCCTATCTTGCAATGTATGTTTTATATGATTTAAAGAAAAATGGTAGTCTTAATCAAACATTGAATCCGGACGAAATAAATATGCTTGCTCAACAAATAACTTCTATAAAAAACAAACGCCGGTTCGACTCGCGGATTAAATTAATAGAAGAAATCTCTACTATCGATTCATTTTTTACGGCTAACGGATATACAGATGCAAAAACTGCACCATATTTTACGTCTTTGTATGATAACTGGATGTATGCCGGACTATTTAAACGTGCTGCCGGAAGCCGTATTTCATTCGGAGTATCTCCGGGTTATTGGTGGGCTAACAATAAACTAAAAAATGAACCGGTATCGTCATCTTATTCTGATTTTAATAATTACAACTCGGAAATAAACGCCTCTGTATATGCCTCTTACCGTTATGAAAAGCCGGTAAATCTGTTTTTACAACACTCAATATTAGCAGATGTTAGAGGTGAATGGTTAAAAACAAGAGGTGAAAAAAATAATATCGGCCCCCGATTCCATGGAGAATATGCTTTAGGATATTATCCTAATACCAGAACTCATGTTAGAAGTTCCATTTTGTTGAATTATTTATCAAGATACAATGATGATGTAACTTATTCATACTTGCAGAGTGGTATATTAATAGATTTATATTATTACCTCTCTCCTCAACTTAGAATAAATGCAAATGGTGCATTTTATTTAACATATAACAACATAAAGAATAAAATACAAAACCAGACTAATACAAATAGGAATCCACACTGTTTCTTCAACTTCGGACTTCAATACAGTATATTCTGATTCGAAAAATATTGACTTCAGTGTCGCTGATTGAACCGTATTTATTCGAGTCTTCATATTTGCCGTTTAAATTAGCTTGCCAATTCTATTATTATTTTTCATTTTAATAGAACGGTACGTGTTATAGAAATAATGACTATATTTGTTCCCGAAAAACCAAATATTTTTTTTAAATCTAATTAACGGTATATTATGGAAGATGTTACCAGAAGAAATTTCTTGAAAGGAGTGGTTGGCGCAGGTTTTTCACTTGTGGCAGCCGACGGTATTGCATCAATAGCTCCCATGATGGATAAGATGATAAATCCTTATCAGGCTAAGGGGTTGCCTTTGACGGAGTTTGGGAGTACAGGTGTACAAATACCTAAGATGGTGTTAGGTCTTGGTAGCCGTTTCTGTCATATAGAAGATGAGGATGAGTCGAGTGAAATGCTTAACCATGCCCTCGATAACGGTTTGTATTATTGGGATACGGCGCATATCTATGATAATACAATCGCTACTCCACCCGGAAAAACAAAATCTCCAAAACATATAATAAGTGAAATTCGCGTCGGTGAAGTTGTGAAATACAGGCGTAAGGAAATATTTCTTTCAACGAAAGTAACAGCCCGCGACCCGTCGGAAGCCATGAAGGAGATAGAAGATAGCCTGAAACGACTCAAAACTGACAAGTTGGATATGCTGAAAGTTCATAGCGTCGAATCGATTGAGGATGTAGACGAAATGAGTAAAAAAGGACATCTGATAGATATTTTGAACAAACTTAAAGAAGAAGGTGTTACGAGGTTTATAGGTTTTTCGGGACACGGGGATGCGTATGCGTTAAAAGAAATGGCAAACAGAGGAAGCTTCGACAGTATGCTTATCGCCATGAATCATTGGGGTCCCAATAGCCCGTCACCGCGTGAGGAAGAAGCTGTTTCTGCCGGAAAGAAAAACAAAATGGGTATTCTGTTGATGAAAGCCGTGCGCCCAAAAGAGTTAATACCTGGTATGCAAGCACCTGAACTTGTAAGATACGCTATGTCATTGGATGGACCGGACGCTGTTGTCGTAGGGATGGACAGTAAAGCGGTCGTAGATTCAAATCTGGCTATTCTGCGAAACTTTAAAAAACTTTCTCCCGAACGTATGAAGGAGTTGGCTGTAAAATTGGAGCCGTTCTATCGTCATGAAAACCTGCCATGGATGCAAGATAACTATGTTGACGGGAATTGGGGATGAAAAAAATGAAAAGTGAAAAGTGAAAAATTAAAATGCACAATTGAAAATGTGATTTAACTTTTAACTCTTGCGTATGAAAATAATTACATACTTATTTATTATCTTGCTTTCGGTCAGTTATGTTACTGCTCAGGAAGTTGCGCGGCCTCAGGTGTGGGGTATTGCGAAGATGACATTTCTTGTGAGCGATATGGAAATGGCTAGAGACTACTACGGACGGTTTCTTGGTTTTGATGAGGCTTTTTCTTATTCATCTTCTTTGGGAACGGTTGTGTCATTCAAAGTAAATGATCGTCAGTTTCTTGAATTTGTGGTAGATAAAGACGCAAAACAAAAAAAACGCCTTGTTTCCGTTTCACTTGAAACAGAATCTGTTTCCGCAATGAAACTGTATCTTGAATCTATGGGAACTAAACCATCTCAAGTTACCATTGACGGAGCCGGTAATGAAATATTGACAGTTCAGGATTCGTGGGGTAATAATGTTGAGTTTATTGACTTGAAGGAAAACGGACTTCACCGTAAATCTAAAGGAAAGTATTTGTCCGAAAATCGTATATCAAAACGTATTCATCATGCCGGACTGTCTGCCGGTAAAGTTGATGACGAAGACCCTTTCTGGGTTGGAGTAATGAAATGCTGGGAGATAGTCAGGTTTCCTTTAGATAAAAACGAGCCGGGGATTATCCATTATCTAAGCCTTATAGATTGCACTGAAAGTATTGAGCATTATTCTCCAAGTAATGAAAATTTCAGCCATCCGTGCTTTCTTGTCGAAGATATGCAGGAAACAATATATACGCTTAAAGAACGACGAGGAAAATATCAGGTCGGACGTCCGTCAATAGGTCGGACAAAACGATGGTTGTTAAACCTTTCTACTCCGGATAACACCGGTGTTGAATTTACGGAACCATTTCTGATAAAATGAACAGTGCGCTTTGCGCAATAATAGTTTTCAGTTATTAGTTAACAGTTTTTTTTAATTCAAATTTCAAAAAAACGATAAAAAATAAAAAAGGAGGCGTATGGGTAGTCGGGGCAAAGCCCCTTTAAAAACGATTAAATAAATAAACAATTAAACAAATAATTATGAAATTAATATTAACTTCAATCCTGTTAGTCGGAACATTATTGTTCTCATGTTCTGTTTCGAACGAAAAGTCTATGAGTGAAATAGTTGATGACGCTTTGGCTTCTGCCGAAAAGCAATCTTTAGTTATGGCCTTAAAATATGCGGATAAAGAAAATACCTATCCGCGTACTTTTAATAACGGAAAGGATGTAACGTCAGGTTCCGACTGGTGGTGTAGCGGCTTTTTTCCGGGTGTATTGTGGTATTTGTATGAGAACAGTAATAATCCGGAGTTGATGAAGTACGCGAAAAAATATACTGAAGGGATAGAGAAAGAAAAAAACAGCAAAGGAACGCACGACCTCGGATTTATGCTTTATTGCAGTTTCGGTAACGGATACAGGCTTACGAAAGATGATTCGTATAAAAATATCATGCTGACGGGAGCTGCCTCTTTGTCAACAAGATATAATCCTTCGATAGGACTTATCAGGTCGTGGGATTTCGGAGAATGGCAATATCCTGTAATAATAGATAACATGATGAATCTCGAATTTTTATTTTGGGCAGCAAAAGTGTCAGGCGACAGTTTTTATAAAGAGCTTAGTGTCAGTCATGCAAATAAAACAATCGAGAACCATTACAGAAGTGATTATAGTTGCTTTCATGTCGTTTCTTACGATACTATAAGCGGAATACCCGAGAAAAAACAAAACTATCAAGGCTTTTCAGATGTATCGGCTTGGTCGCGCGGACAGGCATGGGGTCTTTACGGTTATGTTGTTATGTATCGTGAAACAAAAGATAAGCGATATCTTGAACATGCTGTCCGAATAGCCAACTTTACGCTTGACCATCCTAATATGCCCGATGATTATATCCCTTACTGGGACTATAGTGCACCCGGTATTCCCGACGAACCGCGTGATGCTTCTGCCGGAGCAATTACTGCCTCTGCATTAATCGAGCTTAGCGGTTATGTAGATAAAGAATTATCGGAAAAATACCTTAAAATAGCCGAGACGCAACTACGGACGCTTGCTTCACCGGAATATACAGCTCCAATCGGTGAAAACGGAGGTTTTATTTTAATGCACAGTGTAGGTTCGAAAGCTCATAACTCGGAAGTTGACGTTCCTCTGACATATGCCGATTATTACTACGTTGAAGCATTAATGAGATATAAAAAGTTGATTAAATAGAATGTAGTAAATTCTTTGATTTTCTTTATTACTCATGCAACCTTTTAAAGTATAATTGCATCAATATAATAACGAAGTAATATTATTATCGAATTTGTAATGTTTCATATTAATTAAAAAAAACATGAAAAAATTTTTTATTTTATTGGCGGTGAGCGTTATTCTTAGCGGATGCGATTCTGATAATTACGATAACGGAATAATACGACAAACGATTTGTCTTTGTGCAGAAGATGTCGAAATACCTATTATTTGTGATACCGAACAGTGTTTAGATTATCAACAAGTATGGAAAGAACTGTTCTTGGAAGAAACAGGCTTTACAGAAGATTATTTTTCCAAAAATGTATTCCTTACGTTTGCAGGAACAGGAGTCAGTATCACTAACCCCGGAACTTCAGACAGGTCTGTCGAAGAAATTTTTCACATAATATATCAAGCTCGGGTTGGTTGGGCAATGGTATCTCATTCAGATAATTTTATTATCGGACATGGTGATGGACCTAATTTGTCGAAAGAAGATATTAAGAGAGAAAGGATACCTTACAACTACCATAAAGAACTCTCAAATCATGAGATTTTGAAATTTACTTCGCTTGAAAGTGCATTAACATATTTAAAGGGGAAAGCAAAAGTAGACAATTTATGTGTATCATCCGTTAATCATGATCCAAATACGGGCGGTTTTTTTCTTAACGCCGGAGCATACTCTTTTGATAATCCTCAATTGTATATTAGTGCGTCTTTAAACTTAATTACAGGTGAAACTACTATAAATGAATCTATAATATGTGATCTATAGTTTGGTTATTCCTATATTTACAATCACTGTGCTGTACATATGATGTTTTGAGTTTTTTTGTTGAATTTTTTGTATAACCGCCATTTCTTACTATTTTTGCATCAACCAAAACATTATGTAATTATGATACACAACGAACGAAATTTTAAATTACTGATTAGTATTGCAGTTACGGCACTTTTCTTTACTGCATGTTCGCCGGCATATGTTACTACATCCGGAAGATATTATAACCCATCATACGGGAATCATTATGGCGACGGACAACCCGATGGTTATTACTATAACTCTAATACTCAAACTTATTATCAGCAACAATCTGCTAATGTTGCTGTCTCATTGAGTTTTAACGACTTTTATTCCCAATTATCTCCTTACGGCGTTTGGGTGAATATACACCCTTATGGTCAGGTTTGGGTTTCCAATGTTCGCAATTTTCAGCCTTATTCGACCAATGGTTATTGGGCTTATTCTACGTATGGATGGACTTGGGTCTCAAATTACGAATGGGGATGGGCGCCATTTCATTATGGTCGTTGGGGTTACGACAACAGATATGGCTGGTATTGGGTGCCCGGTTATGAATGGGGGCCTGCCTGGGTAGCGTGGAGTTCAAGTAATGATATGTATGGATGGGCACCTTTGATGCCGGGAATGAACTATGACGTCAGGATGACAGTTAATCTGTTTCCTTCGAGTTATTGGACATTTATGCCGGGCAGACACATGGGTAGTACTAATATTGGAGGATATTACGTAAATCGTTCGCAAAATGTGACTATAATAAATAATACTACGATTATTAATAATTATGGTTCTGAAAACAACAGGCGTTACAGTATGGGGCCAAACTCTTCCGACGTGCAAAGATACACCGGAAGAGATATTCAAACTCTGCGCGTATCAAATACATCCGACAGAAGAAGTACCGGGGTGAGAAATGATGAACTGCATGTGTACCGTCCAACAATGAGCACAAGATCAACTTCGACATCCGATAATAATAACAGGACATCAACACAACAGACAAGATCTCAAACAGATCAAGCCACATCGAGAACACAAACAGATCAGTCTACAACAAGACCTACTACAACCGGCAGATCAAATGTATCAACTTCAACAACCGAAAACAATAACAGGGTATCAACATCGCAGACAAATACTCAGAACAACCAATCTTCAACGCGGACTCAGACAGACCAACCTGCATCAAGGTCTACTGTTACTCCGAGAAGCGGACAAAATGATCAGTCTTCCGAAACACGTGAGTACCGCCCAACGCAAGATCAACCGCGAGTATCAAACAGAGCGGCACCTCAAACAGCAAGGCAAATTCAAAGAGCTCAAAGCGATAATATTAACTCGCAACAACAACAAGATCAACAACAAGAACAACCGCAACGACAACGTCGTTCTTCTACATCATCATCACCGGGAAGAAGGTAGTCACTGTACTGCGCCTATGCCGTTACGTGAAATTTTTTGTTGGTTGAAATCTTTTTCGCCTGTTATAATTCCGAATTGTTGTTTGAGGTTAAGTCCGCATGTCTTCAGTAGAGAATTTTCAGTGAGCTTGTAGGCGTCGTATGATGAAAGCTTCCAAGGGTCTGTTATATTGGTCTTTCCCGGGTTTTTGAATTCGGGGGTGATACATAATCCTGACAGGTTATTGTCAAAAATCTCTTTATTACGACTTTCTGCCCATTTTTCCAAACTGTTGATGTTACCGATTTTAAACCCGTTATTATTAAGGCTATACCAGTTGTTTGCCCGAAAAGTGCTGTTACGGTAATTTCCCGTAATAAGGTCGTCCCGGGATACAAATATATTATTGTAGAAATAAAAGTTATGATGTTCGCTGTCGGGCTCATAACTTATGGCTGCTCCCTTTTCATTATATATAGTGTTGTTGTAAAAGTAGCAATCTTTCAGCTGCGAGGAATCTCCTGTTGCGTTCCAGACAAAAACGCCTGCGCGGGCGGCCGACACGAGCCCGTCGTTCTCGCTAATGCAGTAACGTACGGTATTGTTGTACCACGGACTTGCTCCGGCGTATTGAAAAAGTCCGAAAGCGCTGCCTTCGTTTTCGTACGACAAGCAGTATTGTATTGTTGAGTTTGTTACCCCTCCGTCGAAATCGAAGCCTCCTCCGTCGGCAGAGCCTTTCGACGTCTTGTTGCGGTAAGAAATGCAGTACTGAATCAGAACGCTGTCCACCTCGTATGCCCAGATACCTACGGGGCCGTTTCCCACTCGGGGCATATCCCGGCCGTTGTTTGTTGCAGTGCAGTACTCGATTAAAACATTTGAACTGCTGCCGACTAATATGCCGTTACCGCTGTGATTAGTTAAGTTTGTAGGGTCTCCGGGATTGTTTTCAGCCTTACTGTTTCTTATTATTATATCTCTTGATGTGTCCTTTCGTCCGTAAATACCGCCGACAAGTATACCTGCAAAGCCGTTATCGTGCGCATAAACACTGTCCGCTACAATATTTGTGGATGTGTATATATACACCCCCGATTTCTGAAAACCTTCGGCTTCAATATCGGAAACGGATATATTATTACAGTTTTCGATGTATAAACCGTTTTTTGTATTGCCACCTTTTCGACCGCTGCCGACAAGATGTAACTTTTCTATCTTAACATTGCGAGAGTTGCTTATATGAAAACCTGTGTTATTACCCGACTCAATCCTTGCTTTTTTATCTCCAAATGATGTTATGATAACAGGCTTCTCTTCCGTGCCTGCAACAAGTGAATCAATAAGTATGCCGGCGAAAATGCTTTCACTTATCAGATAAATTGTATCTCCTGCTTTTATTAATGAGTAGTCTATATTATCAAATGAGCTCCACGGGTAATTTCGAGAACCGTCGGATTGTTGACAGTTGTTTGCCTCGACGTAAAATGCTCTGTTTCTGTCATTTCTTACGGTTTCGGGATTTTTACCGCCGCTTTTTGCGTTGCATGAATACAGGCTTGCTGTTAATATACAAAATGTTATGATAGATAATAATGCTTTTTTCTTTTTCATAAGATTTGTTTATCCTCATTTTGCCAAAACGGTAATTATACGATGTTCTTACGGCTATTATATTAATTTTTATTGTTATTGGTTATTTCACTCATCAGCCACAATGTATATGCCACCATCGGTGTCCAATACTCAGACTGTTGGTAATTATTTTTTTCAATAAGATTAGGTTGGTCATCCTTGTCACCGCCAAGACCATTCATTACCGCACCCTGAATGACAGGGGTTGGCGGATTAAACTCTTGACCATTGAGAAACCGTATGGGTTGATTGTAGCCCACTCCCTCAATAGTTGAACTGTTAAATGGATTGACACCTATGATCCAATCAAGCTGTCTCTGGGCTATTGATTTCAATTTCGGATCATTAAGTATTTCTGAAGCCTTCATCAAACCAACTCCCGCAGATGCAATATTTGCATTGATACCAACCCACCAACCACGTTCCGGGTGCATGAAATATCGATACCAGTAATCACCAACTTTCCTGTTTCCACCCGGATCTTGTTTGGAAAATAACCCGAACGGAATGATTCCAAAACTGTTTTTTTGTGAAAAAAATGAAAGATAGTTATTGCTATATTCCGTGATAATTTCTTTCCATGATTCAACATCTTTATGCGTTGGAAATGTCAGAATCAAGTCACATATCGATATGTATTCCAGCGGCCCCCGTTCAATATTTTTATAAGGTTCCTTGTCTGTAAATGAATTTTGAAAAAAACCGCCAACACTGCCGGCACGAGAACTTACTTGCAATTTCTTTAACTGTGATGCCCTCAACACTGAAAAGTCCTTGTATGCATCCTGACCTGTGGTTTTATACATTTCAATGGCTGCCAATATTGATGCGCCTAAAAATCCGGCATTCGTGCCTTCGTCATTTTTTTTGCACCACTCAAAACAATTGATGGCTGCCTGAAGGCATTTTTGCGAATATTCAGGGTCTTTGAATGCGGTAATTCTTGCCATGATGGCCTCAGATGTGATAAAATTATATTGACCAACAAAATTTGACGGGGTTGTCTGTATAATTCTGTCATCCTTCGAGCCCATAACCAGCATTTCACGCGTGGTTACCCCTGTTGTTGGTTTTACTGATACCACACTTCCTCCATCTTCTCCAATTTCATTATCTGTCCACCGGTTATTATCTGCGTTCTGTTTTATATCACCTCCAACAAAACTCATTATATAACCCTGAGGTTCCTGCATTTTTAAAAAATATTGATTTCCCCATAACAATTCATCGTAAATTCTGTCTCTTTCAGGATCATTTTTTGCTGTTAACTCATAAGTTTTAGACAAACCTATCATACCATAAATTGTACAATGCACCCATTTCCTTAAATCGCTTGCATCGTGCCACCCACCTGAAACATCCTGATGTTTTCCATTGTCTATCCTTACGCCGTCGTCTAAATGACAGGGGGCTAAAAAACCTGTGGTGCTGGCGCCACATCGTTGTTGAGTAAAATAACCTACAATCAGACTCATAGGTGCATAATATATTCTTTCGGATATTTGAAATGGATACGATCTTAATTCACCGGATTTTATGTAATAATGACCTTCCTGTGTTAATGAACTGAAATCACCGGTGGAATAATCACCGAAATCACATTTGTTCGAACGAAAATTACCTTTTAAAACAACCGTTAGCGTTTCCAGACTGATGACCTCATACTCGCGATCTGTCAATCCTTTGGTTACAACGGTTTTGCTTGTATTGGGAACATAGCCGGCCTGATTTACCAACAGGTCTACTTTCAAATCTCTTGAAAATGATTGCGCTTTAATGTTTAACGTTATTGAAAAACAAATAAGTAATAAACAAGCTGTCCAAACATGCCTTAAAACTAAAGTTTCTTCTCTAAATATCAAAAATCGTTTCATATGGTTATAAATTTAAGAGTATTTTATGCTACACGACAAAGGTATAGAAAGGATATAAAAAATCCAAGCGATTTTTAATTCAAATAATAATTAATGACTACGACCTTACTGAATGCTTTGGTACAAACCTGTATTATAGCTTTTTATAAAAATATGTATGTTAAATATTATTAATCATAGTAAAACTCCTATGAAAAATAGTTGAATTACTAAAACTTATAGTTATATTTGCAACGATATAACTATTAAAGATAATATTTATGAGACAGATGATTTTTATTTTATTCGTGGTTATAATGTCCGGTTTAAGTTCGTGTGACTCAAAACCAACTATTATACGTGCTAAAGGCGCCCCATACGAAATCGTTGTCGTTATGGACAATGAAATATGGAAAAGCCATACAGGTGATATGATTAAAGAAGCATTGAATGCTCCAATTCCATATTTACCGCAGGAAGAGTCTTCAATGAAATATTCTTACACAAGGATTGATCAGCCTCAAAGTTATCTGATGCTTCTTCGTAATGTCTTGGTAGTGAGCATTGACGATCGTCAATATACAAAAGTGTCGCTAAAAAAAGATTCGGATGTATGGGCTTACAATCAGGCTGTTCTTTATCTGAACGCACCGGATGTGAAAATGCTTGAGGAATACCTTACCAATAATAAAGGTATTCTTGTAAATCATTACACAAAGGAAGAAATGAAGCGAGCAGGAGAATTTTTGAGTGAAAATTTCAGTCAGAGAGTAATGAACGATGTGATGTCACAATTCGACATTATCATAAATGTACCGGAAAACATAACTTCGTTCAGGCACGGCGAAGACTGTATGTGGTTTTCAAATACCGCCAATGAAGGTCGAATGGATCTGTTGATATACAGCTTTCCGTTTACGGATAAGAACACTTTTACACTCGACTATCTTGTTGCGAAGCGCGACTCTGTAGCCAAGATAATGGTACCCGGCTCATTTGAAGGCACTTATATGTCCACCGAAAAACGTGTTGTAGATTATTCTTCGACTACACTGAACGGTAAATATTGTGGTGTGTTAAGAGGATTATGGCGTATGGAAGGCGGTGACTTGATGGGAGGACCGTTTGTAAGCTACGCCCGTGTAGACGAACAAAAGCAACGCGTTATTGTAACCGAAGGTTTTGTTTATGAACCTAACAAAGAAAAAAGAAACTATATCCGTCGTCTTGAAGCTGCATTGCAAACAACACGCTTTCTCAATGAGCCGGAAGTAACCAATGTGGCGATTCCCTTACCAAAGTAATTTGAATTAGGGCGAAAAAAACAAATTATTTCCGAGAAATTTTGCCTGCATTCGTATCTTTGCAGTAATAACAAATAATAATTATATGAAATACAAAACGCTTACACAAAAAGAAGAAGAAATACTTACATATTTCTGGAAAAATGGACCAATGTTTATACGCGAACTTCTTGATATGCAGGAAGAACCAAAACCTCACTACAATACTCTGTCTACAATAGTGCGCATTCTGGAAGAGAAAGGTTATATGACTTACAAAGCTTATGGCAATACATATCAATACTATCCAGCCGTAAGCGAAGACGAGTACCGCAAACATAACCTGAACAGCGTGATTGATAAATATTATGACAAATCGTACCTTCGTGTTGTTTCGTCATTAATTGAGGAGGAGAAACTATCTGTCGACGAATTGCAAAATCTGATCAAACAAATTAAATCNCAAAACAGCAAATGACAGCATTTCTTGTTTACTTGCTNAAAACNACNGTTTGNCTTGCAGTTTTTTACCTGTTTTACAAGCTGTTTCTGGCAAACGATACTTTGTTCCGCTTCAATCGTAAAATACTATTGATTGGTACAATAGTTTGCTTTGTTTTACCGACAGTGAAAATATCGGTCTCGGAACCATCCGTTGTACAAACACCATTTCTTCTGTTGGAAGAGTCGTTAACAACGGAAGAAATAAAGTCTAAAACAATAAAGAATATGTACGGCGACATATCCGTAATATTTAACTCTCTTGAAAAAGAGGCAACATCGCATAAAAATTTTGTTACATGCTTATTGGCGCTGTTCTTCGCAGGATTAGTAATAAATATGATATTTTTGGGAAAATCTTTTTTCTCGATGCACAAAGTTCTTATTCATTCGGAAAAGGTTTATTATAAAGGATGTAGGCTTATTTTATTAAATAGAGATATTTCACCGTTCAGCTGGTGTAATTATATTGTTTTATCGAAATGCGATTTTGAGAACAATCCCGATGAAATAATCACTCACGAAATGGCGCATATCAGACACAATCATACGATTGACGTCTTCATGTTTGAACTTTTCGCGTTGCTGCAATGGTATAACCCGATCATCCGGTTTCTCATAAAAGAATTGAAATATATTCACGAATATCAAGCGGATTCGAGCGTCCTCGAATCGGGAATAGATGCAACAAAATACCAGTTGTTGTTAGTGGAAAAAGTTGCGAGCGACAACCGTCATGTTCTTGCAAACATGTTCAACAACAGCAAGATAAAAAAACGTATTGACATGATGCTGAAAAAACGGTCTAATGATTATGCAAAATGGAAGCTTGTAATATTGGCGCCTATTCTGTGTTTTGTAGTATTTATGTTTGCAAATCCGCAATATTATGATTCGCAGGAAGAATATTCAGTTCCGGCCGGAATGCCTTTGATTGAAAAAGAATCACTGAGAGTTAACATAAAAGCTTCGACCGGAAACGATTTTAATACTAAAAATAATCCAGAAGCCATCACCGATAATCCGTATGCTTTTGATGAGCCGTTCTTGGATAATCCTGTAACAATAGCTCTATTTCCAAAAGAAAAATCATACAACTTCGCATTAAGATTCGATGCGTACGAAAGAGACGAAAAAGTAAACGAACAATTAAGCAAAATAGATTTTAAAAATATTTCTACGGTAAACGTAGATGTGCCAAAAGATGCAACAATGGACCTAATACTCAGAATCAG
>JGI994J12354_10000487_pt1 | contig 39555 bp, 34 predicted proteins | sample IntmicLarv3ML3BL_FD_12354 | JGI IMG/M metagenome (IMG submission 12354) | reverse complement strand
AAATGGCAAGATGACTTCTTCGCTCACATGGTCAAGAAATTTCCTGATTTGGAGCGCGGTGAATCTGCCAGCGTGACAGGTCGGCGGCACATTCCGACAAGGGTATTCAAGCAAGCAGTCAATTTGTCAAAACACGCTCGAAAGATTGATGCTCTGCTCAACGACATCAACCCGCTCAATGCGGGTAAACGCAAAGAAGAAATCCGTGCCGAATTAAACAAATTCTTTCCACAGATGGAAAAACAGGAGACCATGTTCCGAAAATATCAGAAAGAGTTTAGCTTTTTGGAACAAGAAAATTCCAGTCTTGAAAAGAAGTTGGAATCTAGCAAACCCAGTGTGATGGCACAGCTTGAGGTTGGAAAACAACAGCAGGAAATTATATTCCTCCGCCAGTTTTACGCCAGTGTGCCGGAGGAATACAAAGCGGCATATCGCGCATCACAGCAAAAACAGCAACCCAAACAAGAACGATAAGGAGGTCAGCTTATATACAACCCTTCGCCCGCTTCGGCGGGTTTTGTACATTGAAAATTGAATATACTATTTTATGGAGGGCAAAACTTGGGTCGTCGAAAAAAACTTATCAATAACACCAAAATTCCGCAGTACAAGATTGAAGCAATCGCGCGTTGCATAATACCTGATATACTCGCCTTTTATGAGAGCGAGGAAGGTCAAAAAGAATTTGCAGAGTGGAAGCGTCAACAGGAAGCGGAAAAGAATGGTTTAGAAAGGAAATCTAAGGACTAACATCAAGGGGCTGCGGTATCGTTTCTGTGCGATACCGCAGCCCCTTTTTTGTTTATTCGGTTTTCTTCTTTTTGCGCGGGCCTCTCGGCTTGGATTCCACCCGCTTTATAACACCATTGGGAAAGTGCGTATCCTCAAACTTGTCGAAATATAGCAATAATCCGAACCCATCACCAACAGGAATTATCTGTCGAGATTGGTTCGGATTATATTGGTTTGTGTTGTTCGAAAGGAATAAATTCATGGAGTGGGCTGCCGTATCATGACCTTAGCACCGCACTGCGGCGTCTAAAGTCACAATTTCGGAGGGCAATTCACTCGCGTATAAACAATAATCCGCACCAAACCAAAGCGATAGGACTCCGCGGAGTCCTATCATAGGACATCCATTAGGACTTGCGTCAGTAATGAATTCTACACCAACTCTATTGTTCCGCTAATAATAGTGGGTGTATACTTTCCGGTGATAGTATATTCAATTGTTTGTGGTGTGTTCGACAAAAAGAGTTTTGTGGGAAAGAGCACTTTTGTATGTTGACGCACTTCGCCGAATCGTACCCTTAGTATGTCTTTTCCTTTTTCTTGAAAAACATCGCAAAAAAATAATTGCTCAATTCGCGTTCTATAGTCAGATTGGTGCCGTCTAAACTGGTCATGCGCACTCTCGTTTATTCGAGGCACATCTATCGAAGTGCCGAGAAAATGACCGTTTGGATAGTCGTTGTACTCCAATAAGTCTGAATCGGCTACCTGGCATAATATCCCATCAATTAAATGAGTTTCCAAGAAATCCTCGTCGATATACTCTGGCATCGGAAAGGTGTTCATAGGAAATAGGGTGCCGCATGGGAAAAATAGCTTGACAACTACTTCTTGGTCGAACGTTGTACCATTATTAGCGATAAGCAGTTCCACAAAAGGAATACTATCTACTTTATGGAAAAAGTCTTTATAATCATTGTAGTCCAAAATATCAAGTGATATTCTCTCCAAAAGTCTATATCTTTCTTTATCAGCTTCTTCACCAACCAAACCATCATCTGCATATCCGCCCCAAAGTGATGACACTCGAAAACTTTTTCTATTAAGATCGCCTAAATCCCAGAAGTTTTCCGGCAAAACAATGTTCTCATTTGTGCAAAAGGCTTCGATAAGCTCTCTACTATCACTTGATACGTGGGCAGGTATTATGTCAGTGATATTCGCCTTCCCGAGAAGGTTCCCTGCTGTATGGAGGGGCATTTTGTTAACTAATTGTTCATCCGTCGCACTTGATCGCGGTAACTGCTTGTTGCTCATAGCTTCATTAATAGTAGTAACAAGTAAGTCCCGTTTGTCAGAAAGGAATTTGGCGCCTGAAAGTGCAAAGTGCTCAACAAATACTTTGTTGTTGCCATCTTTCCCTGCAAGAAAAAGATTGGGTGATTTAGCAACAGTCACATTTCCGCTTACAGCCTCAATAGCACTTAGAAAGTGCTTAACCAAATGAATTGTCAGTTTCTGTTTTAAGTCTTGAGCGTCGTGAACAAACCAATATATTCCGCGATTCTGGTATCTACGTTTTAATTCTTGAATTTTATCAAATTCACTACGAGATTTGGGGTCTGCAAGTATCGATGGAGGGACAGGTTTGTCAAGGAAATATAAGAAGACTTGTCTATCTGCGGACAACATCTTTTCTATTTCTTCTTCCGTTCCAGAGCCGTATTCTTCTGTAGGAGTGCCAAAGCGTGTCCAAAAAATCGCAATAGCAGCATCCGCAGAATCAACAATTTGGGTGTTCAAGAGTTTTTGGGGATGCCCACCTGACTGGGGATAACTATCTGTTGTCCAATGAGTTAGAGTTATCCCTACATTATAAAGATTTCCGTACATTTGATTAAATTCTGCAACCGTATCTTTCACGACCGGGAAACATTCTTCGTACACATCCCCTGGGCATGAAAGAAGCAATTCATAAGTAGTTGTTGTTCGCGCCATAAGCTCACCAAATTATTGTGACATATTCCATGCACATATTTCATTCATTTTTTTAGCACTATTTCTTTACAACTTTTTTGCCAATATCTAATGTGTATTGATTGTTTTGGCCCGATACATGGTTACTACACCGCATCTAAAAGCACCATCCGTTATTCGTTAGGCGACGAGTTATGGGTATAGGGTTCTCTCCGCTTTTTGCTTAGTATATAATCCCATTACTCACTGGAAATAGAATCACTCGGGATGCGTACCTACCATGACTTTATCATCGCCGCTAAAGCTTAAGGAATTACCGATAACTCTTTCCAATGCAGCAAAGTTGCTCTTCGTAATATCAGATACGCTATCAATCACTTTTTTTTGCCTTCTTTTATCCGAGAGAAAGTAAAGAGTGCTTATTATGGTTTCATAAGTTGCGTCATCCGATAGGTCAAGCATGCTTTTTAGTATGGGATAATCCTCCAGCTCAATCATTTCTTCCATGCGTCTTTTCTCTCTGCCCATTTTGGGCAACTGGAAAAACCGTTGAGCTTCATATGGGCCAAAAACCTTCCTTGCTTGACCTATACATTTATCTCCTTCTTTGTCACTGTCCCACAATGCAATGTATATCTTTTGATAGGCAATAAATGACGATATATTGTTCACTATTGCATCCGCATTAGTACTAGGGTACATGCGCGCGTTATCAGGGAGCTTGCAAAAACACTCAATAGCGTACTTGTCGTAAATACCTTCAACGCAAATAACTTTTTCATCGCGGCTAATCATTTCATATTCCGGTATATAGAGTGCCTCATATACTGGCTGCATCGCACTTCTGTTTTTTGCATTTGTCTTTTTTTCAGGAAGCGGGATTGCGGTAATCCGTGTGTTTTTTTCTTTCTCAACGATGAGGATATTATTAAGAGGAATGTAATCAGGATTCAAAAGCCTTGGTGAATGTGTACAATAAATGACAACTCCCTCGTTCTTTGAAATATCTGCCAATTTAGTGCATAATTCTGTCTGCGCAGATTCATGTAAATATGAACCTGGCTCATCAAGCAGAAAAACAGTTCCTCTCGTGTCGCCAGTTTCTTTTGGATTGAACATGATTTTCATTATAAAATTATAGTACCAAATGAAGCCCTTGCTTCTGTCTGTTATAAAGAAATGGGATTGCTCTCCTTTTGTTTCTTCAACAATAAATACCTCAAGCTTGCGCTCTGCAACATTTACGCTCAAGTCCACACTTATTTTTTGTGCTGTAGGAGAGAACTTCGCCCATGACGCTGTTAGCGATTTGCTCAAAAACCGAGTGACTTTCGCCAATATGGTTTTGCGCGTTCGTTCATCTTCGCACTCGAGTACAAATTGCAATGAGTATTCTGGGTTGGCTTGGCGGAACACTTTATCATATATCGCTTCCCATTCCGACCTATCATCATCATTATCGCTGATGTTGATGACACTTTCAGGTCTATCGGTGAAATCATCATTATACAGAATATATGGTAATCCAGAGATGATTTGCTGGCAAACATAATGTTGGCCGATGGGCGAAACGCCCTTTAGAGTGTCACATTTGTAGTAATTACTGCCAAGCGTCCGTTTTATCTCAATTTCTGTCACATTTGGAAGATTTTCAGCATACTGCTGTACACTGTCAATGCCTTTTGTATAATCAATTTTGCTGTTAGGAACCGCCTTATCTTGACTTGCAAGTGCTCTGATTGCCTTCTCGCAAGCGAGTGCTATGTCCAGTTTTTTGCATGATATAGTTGCTATTATCTCCGAAGTCAAAGCGGGCGTTGTATCGTAAAGGTTGTGTGTATTCTTAAGATGCTTTCCTTCGTTCGCTTTATCATTCATAAAGTCGAAGCAAAATAGTGCCTGCAGTATTGTTGTTTTCCCACACTCGTTTATTCCAACCAAAGGGATTATTCTCTTGGACAGGTCAATAACAATAGGCTCTTTAATTGCACGATAGTTTTTTATAGAGAACTTTTTATACTGCATAATCCCACCCCAAAAAGAAAAATAGCCGGCACCGCATGAACTGCACAAAAATGTATTGGTTACATAATTATAGCACGATATATGTGTTTTGGGAAGATTGCATTTAATCTTGTGCAGCCGGTAGCCCGAGAACATATCACTAATTACTGACGCAATGATCACCGAGATCAAAACCAGCAGATTTCTCATCGCCAATCTGACACACAATAACAATGGCGACTATTGGGAGGCTGGCTATGCTAAATGGTTAGGCAAAGAAGTTATTCATCTGTGCAATCAAAATCGGTTGGATGAGGGGAATAAAAATCCATTTTGATATTGAGCAGATTAACAGCATTCGCTGGCGAGAGCTGGATGAGCTAAGAGAAAAACTATGTGATAGGATTCGTGCAACGATTATCTAATTGTATCATCTGAGCTGCCCAACGAAAAGGACAGGCATTAATGCCTGTCCTTCTTCATGTCCAAACTGCTTCCTACCTCGCCACCAGCCCCACCACAACCCCAACCCCGCCCTTGAACACGACCTCGATGCTTTCGCCATCAATAACCCTGACCTCCTCAATAAGGTCTCTGGTGTAGGCCTCGCTGTAGCTGTCCAGTCTCGTCGGGGCCTCTCGGAGGGAGGCGACCAAGGCCTCCAGTCTGGCCGAGCGGGCGCTTGACTTGGACCGCCGCTCGCCATCCTCCTTGAGCTGGCGCAGCAGCTCGGTGCGTTGGTCGTAAACCTTGATGAGGGTGTCGTCAAACAGGTTCTCCAGCTTGTCGGTGCCCTTGGTCAGGGCGAGGATGTTGGCCGCCGTCCGCTCCAGATCGGCTAAGTCCTGCTGGGCAGTCAGCCGGTCGAAGCTGCTGACGCCTCCCATGGTGACGGTTTGCAGGGTCTCGCCCAAATCGGCTATCATCTCATCTCGAACATCAAACACCTGATTCATGGCCCGGAGCAGCGCATCGTGGAGCGGTGCCTCATCAATGGTGGGCGAGGTCTTGCAGTGGCTGGTGCCGTTTTCCAGGCGGTTGATGCACCGCCAGACGATGCGCTTCTTGCCGCCTCGCGCCCAGGTGCAGCGGCGGTAGCGGGTGCCGCAGTCTCCGCACACCATCAGCTCGGACAGAGCATATTTGCCGCTGTACTTACCCTTCTCGGTCAACGCCCGGTCGGAGACCCGCCGCTTGGCGCTACGGCGCGCAATCTCTTCCTGCACACGATGGAACACATCCTTGGGGATGATGGCCGGGTGATGGTTCTCCACATAAAACTGCGCCACCTCGCCCCGATTCTTGATGACCTTCTTGCTGATGCAATCGACCACATAGGTCTTTTGTAGCAGCGCATCGCCGATGTATTTCTCGTTACGGAGCATATAGTGGAGGCTGCTGTATGACCAGTTGGGCTTGCCCGAGGCGGCCGGGATGCCCTCGGCCTCCAGCTCGGCCTTGATTTGCGGGATGCTCTGTCCGGCCAGATAGCTGGCGAACACGCGCTTGACTGTGATGGCCTGGTCGGGCTCGATGATCGGCTTGCCGTCCTCGCCCTTCTCGTAGCCCAAAATGCGTTTGTACTGAAAGGGTACATTGCCCTGCCGCATGGCGTGGCGCTTGCCCCAGCGCACATTCTCGCTGATGGACTCGCTCTCGGCCTGGGCGAAGGCGGCCAGCATCGTAAACACCATTTCGTTGGACATATTGAGGGTGTCGATGCTCTCCCTCTCGAACTTGACGCCCACGCCCATGGCCTTGAGCTTGCGGACATAGGCGATGGAGTCCAGGGTGTTTCGGGCGAAGCGGGAGATGGATTTGGTGAGAATGAGGTCGATTTTCCCTTTTCGGCACATGGCCATCATGTCGTTGAAATGCTTGCGCTTTTTGGTAGAGGTGCCGGTGCGGCCCTCGTCGGCGAACACCTTGACCAGCTTCCAGTCGGGGTTATCGTTGATGGTCTCGGTGTAGTGGGCAATCTGCGCCGCGTAGCTGCTCAGCTGCTCCTCATCATCGGTGGAGACCCGGCAATAACCGGCCACGTTCAGCTTTTGAGCGCTTGCCTGGGGCCGCAGGAGCTCTGGCCGACCGGGGATTTCGGTGACCTTTAAGGCGAGGTTATCCATGTCTTTGCACTCCAATCCCATGATATTTCTCCGCCGCACAGGCGAAGATGAGGGGCCTGATCCGCTCGATGTCGGGGGCACGCTCCAAGGCTCGGTTGATGTCGTGTGTCAGCCGATGCACCGCTGCCGTGGGTGTGTAGGACATCAACTCATACTCGTGGGAGTCGACCTGCCGAGGCATCCGTTTCTGATGGCTATAGGGCTTGGCCTCCTTGATGGCAGCTGCCTGCTGGAACATCAGGACATTGACGAGGGGCGGGAAGCCACGCTGGCCGCAGTAGCAGGGATTCTCCAGCATCCGCTTGACGGCATTGTGGTTCCACGGCCTACCGGGGTGGTAGGGCACCGGGCCGTTGTTAAGCTCTTTGGCGATGGCCTTGAAGCCGAGGCCGCGCAGATAAAGTATGAACATCTCTTGCACCACGGCGGCCTCTTGGGGATGCGGGGCAATCTCGCCCGCCACCCTGGTATACCCGAAGGGGATGTTGCGGGTGCTCATAGGCGTTCCTCCACTTCCAAGCCGTTGATGAGGGTAAAATGCACCGTCCGGCCGTCGTGGATGGTCAGGCGGCGCACCATGTCATGGAAAAGCTTAGAGTCGAAGGCATCGAGCTGCTGGGGGCTTTCCTTGAGGATGTCCATCAGGGCCTCAGTCTGGCCGATGGCCTCGTCATCGCCCAGCTCTGTGATGCGCTGGCGTTCTCTGCGTAGGGCGTTGGTTTGCTGATTGAAGCCCTGGGCACTCTCATAATAATGGGCGGCCTCCATGTGCCCAGCGCCGTAAAGGCGATGGAGCAGCATGGATTGCCGCCCAATGTTTGCGATTTCTTGGTCGATCTCGGCCACCCTGGCCTGATTGAGCGAGGCCCGCTGGCGCAGGGTGGTCAGCTGCTCCAGCATGGCGCCGAGGATGTCGCGCCGGTGGAGACACAGCTTGTGGTGCATCCGAATGAAGGCCTGTTCCAGAGCCACCTCGGGGATGCGCCCCATGGGGCAGTCCTCACGACTGTGGTCGTGCCGCCGACAGGCCCAATAGGCGATGCCGTTGGTGATGCGCCGCTTGAAGGTGGCATCACACTGGCCGCAGAACACCATCAGGCTGAATGGGTATGTATTGCGGGGGATGGTGATGTTGCGTGAGGCCATGAGGGTTTGCGCCTTGTCATAGGTGTCCTGGGAAATGATGGCCGGGTGGCTATTCTCCACATAGTACATGGTACGCTCGCCGTGGTTCCAGACCCTTTGAAAGGGGAGGCCATCGGTGGTGAACCGCTTCTGGAGGATGGCATTCCCAGCATACTTCTCGTTGCGAAGGATGAAGTAGATGGCCTGATGCGTCCAGCTTCCTCCATCCTTGGGGATGCCCTCATCGGCCAGCCCTTGGGCGATGAGTCGCGGGCTGATGCCCGAGAGGAACTTCTCAAAAATGCGCTTGACGATGTGGGCCTCTTGCTCATCAATAATCAGTGCGTTCTTTACCAGGTGATAACCATAGGGGGCCGATTGGGTGATGAATGTTCCCGATTTCATGCGGCGGCGGTAGCTCCAGCGGAGGTTCCCTGAAATACTCAGCGATTCCGCTTGGGCCGCCGCGCCGTAGAAGCTAATCATCATCTCGGCAGTCAGGTTGTGGGTGTCCAGCCGCTCCTTCTCGAAGAACACCTCGACGCCGAGGGTTTTGAGCTCTCGGATGGCGGCCAGACAATCCTTGGTGTTGCGGGCAAAGCGGGAGATGGATTTGGTGAGCACCTTGTCCACCTTACCCTGCCTGCAATCGCGCATGAGGCGCTGGAAATCGGTGCGTGTGTCGGCTCGGGTGCCGGTGAGGCCCTCGTCGGCGTAGAGGGAGACCAGCTCCCAATTGGGATTGCGGGCAGCCAGCTCGGTATAGTGCTTGAGCTGAGCGGCGTAGGATTCCAGCTGGTCGGCACTGTCGCTGGAAACCCGGCAGTAGGGTGCGATCCGGAGCTTAGTGGCCTCCATGGCCCTGGGTGGGATGTAATGAATGGTTTGGGCTTGCATGGTTGAATCTTCCTTTCCGGGGAGGCTTGGGCCTCCCGCTGCATCCACTTTATCAAGATGCAGTGCGCACAGCTATGGCCGGTGGAAATGTATTCGATTTCCTACACAGTGCCCTCCCGGTGATACTTGCGTGCCAGAATCGCCTGAGCCTGCTCGTGCTCCCGGCGCGTGATTTCTTTGTTGTCTCGCAGCCGCTGGAGGGCTGCCATGGAAAGGTGATACTTGAGGTTGTTGCGCATCTGCTCCCGCTCGGCGTCCTGGTTCCGGATGGCTGTGGGGAAGGTAGTAATGCTGCTCATGGGGTTAGCCTCCTGCATCATTCTGCCGTCAAGTGCAAAGGGACGGCGCGGACAGAGTGTCCGCGCCGTAGTATTTGCATTTGACCTTTTCGATTGTGTGAGAGCTTTCGCTCTCGCTGCGGCAGAAATCACCGAGGCCGCGCTACCAGCCCTTTCCTACGCCCGATCCTGCTCGATCTAGGCGCGTATGCTCACCTTGGAAGGATTGTCATCCCAAGGCTCAGGTTCATGCTGTGCATGAGTTGGGTTGAGGGCGCGCTCCGGCCGGGGCCCCGGCCATCGTGGCTGCACTATCCCGCCGCTTAATGCGGCATCAACACCTGTATTTTTTCCGGTGTGTGCCATTCGGTTGTCATAGAGGGTGCGCTTTGCGCAAAGGCGAACAAAGCGCCGGAGTTGCTTCGCAACATCCAATTAAATATTTCCCTCTAATCTAGTAGCCGTTGAGCAGCAGGTTTGAGCGGATTTATTTTTCGATTCCCATAAGAAAGCGCAGCTTTTCAACAATGCGGAGTTTTCTTTCGTTGAGTGTTTTCTGAGGCATACCAAGGGATTTGGCCGCTTCACGCTCACTTTTTATCTCTCCATCAAGGGAAAAATAAATTTCATCGATTAACTGCCGTTCGTCGGGTTCAAGCTGATTCAGTGCATGATAGAGCTGTTCAATCATAGCTTTACCAATCACGATATCTTCTACGCTCGGCTCTGCCATAGAAAAGAAAAGGCCCTCGTCCTCCATAAGCCGCTCAAGGCTATCCTCTCGGCTTGGGATGAAGGTGATGGTCTCATTTTCTATGATGATTCTTTCGCGCTTGAGATCGTGTGCGAAATAACGCATCTTTCGGTTGGAACGCCGCAGGAACTTGTAGGTATTCGGAGAAACGCCGAGCTTTCTGGCCTTTTCTAGCAAATCTTCAAATTTCATGATACTTCGACCTTTCGTTTCAAAATGAAATCGAAAAGGTCAAAGATGTAACGGGGGCATAAAACAACCGGCAATCCGTGTTTAGATTGCCGGCGTAAGCACGTATTATCGAGATTCAGATACAGAAATAGATGCCGCTACATCCTTTAAGCTGAGAAATTACAACGCCCGAATCGGTTTGGTATTACTTTGAGTCAACCCCCTGAGTGCGTACACAGGCGACCCAATGATCGTCGCCAATCAAAGAGAGCGGGATATCCGTACTGGTACAGCGATCGGTGGTGTGAGGGCACCGGGGGGCAAAGCGGCAGCCGGGGGGCGGGTTGATGGGGCTGGTGACCTCGCCCTGAATGATGTCCTTTGTCATGCCTCGAGAGCTCAGATTGGGCTTGAGGATGGCGCTGAGAAGCGCCTGGGTGTACGGATGGGTCGGTCTAGCGAACAGCGTCTCGAAGGGGGCGCGCTCGACACAGTTGCCCAGATACATCACAGCGATTTCGTCGGAGATGTGCTTGACCACGCTCAAATCATGGGTGACGAACATATAGGTGAGCCCAAGCTCCTGCTGCAAGTCCATGAGCAGGTTGAGAATCTGGGCCTGCACCGACACATCGAGGGCCGACACCGGCTCATCACACACAATAAACTCGGGGCTGAGCGACAGTGCCCGTGCTACGCCGATGCGCTGCCGCCGCCCGCCGTCCAGCTCATGGGGATAGGAGTAGGCCAACCGCTGGGCCAGGCCCGCAGTGTCCATGAGATTTTGCACCCGAGCGTAAATCTCTGCCTTGGAGCCGAATCCGGGCGTCACCAGCATGGGCTCGGCGATGATCTCCATCACCGCCATGCGTGGGTTGAGAGAGGAAAACGGGTCTTGGAAAATCATCTGCATCTTGGCGCGCAGATGCTTCATCTGCGCCTTGGAATAGTGGCTGATGTTCTCGCCGCCATACCAGATTTCGCCGTCGGTCGGCTCCAAAAGCCGCAGAACGGTGCGGCCCAAAGTCGATTTTCCGCAGCCGCTCTCGCCCACAACACCCAGGGTCTTACCCTTCTGGATGGCGATGCTGACATCATCCACGGCGTGGAGCGGGCCTCGGGCCGTTTTGAAGTATTTCTTGAGACCGCGTGTCTCCAGAAGATTATTGCTCACGAGAACCCTCCTCCCCAGTGCGCCGATGGCACAGAATGATGTGCGTTCCGCACTGGATGGCGGGCGGCGCTTGCAGCTTGCAGATGTCAATGCACTCCGAGCAGCGCGGATGGAAGGGGCAGCCGTCGGGCAGCTGGGTGGGGTCGGGCATCAGGCCCTCGATGGGCCGCAGCCGGGCCTCGCATAAATCCAAGTTGGGGATGCTGTCAAACAGCCCCTTGGTGTAGGGATGGTGCTGCGCACCCTCAAAGATGTCCTGCACGGTGCCATACTCAATAATCTGTCCGGCGTACATGATGCCCACCTGGTCGCAGGTCTCAGCCACCACGCCCAAATCGTGGGTGATGAGAATCATGGAGGTGCCGAGCCTCGTCTTGAGCTCGTTCATCATCTTGATGACCTGGGCCTGGATGGTGACATCGAGGGCGGTGGTCGGCTCGTCGGCGATGAGTAGCTCGGGGTCGCAGGCCAGGGCGATGGCGATGACCACCCGCTGCTTCATGCCGCCGGAGAACTGATGGGGGTATTCGTTCTTGCGCCGCGCCGGAATACCCACCAGCTCGAGCATTTCGTCGACACGGGCCTGAATCTCGGCCTCGCTGCGGTTTTGGCTGTTGTGCAGCTTGAGGGCCTCGGCAATCTGCTTGCCCACGGTGAGCACCGGATTGAGGGAGGTCATGGGGTCTTGAAAGATCATGGAGATACGCTCGCCCCGCGTAGCCTGCATCTCGCCATTGGAAAAGCCCATGACATCCATGCCGTCGAAGGTGATGCTGCCGCCCGTCATCTGGCCGGTGCGCTCGGGGAGAAGCCGGAGGATGGAGAGCGCGGTCGTCGTCTTTCCGGCCCCGGTCTCACCCACGAGGCCCAGGGTCTCGCGTCGATTGAGGCTGAAGGAGACGCCATTGACCGCGCGTACAGTTTCCAGGTCGGTCTTGTAGACGATGTGGAGGTCGTCGATTTTCAATAATGCATGATCCATACGCGCCTCCTAATTCTTGAGCCGGGGGTCGAGGGCATCCCGCAGGCCATCGCCCAGCAGGTTTAGGGACAGGGCGGCCAGCACGATGCACAGCCCTGGGAACAGCACCAGGTGCGGCTTGTTGCGCATATGATCCTTGCCCTCTGAAAGCATGGCCCCCCATTCGGGATTGGGCGGCTGGATGCCCATGCCCAGGTAGCTCAGGCTGGAGGCCGTGATAATCATACCGGACACCGCCATGGTGGCCTCGACAATAATCGGCCCGATGGCGTTGGGGATGATGTGGCGCTGAATAATCCGCAAATCGCTCATGCCGCAGCACTGGGCGGCCTCGATGTACTCCTGCCCCACCACCGAGAGGATGGCGGCCCGCACAATGCGGGTGAACCCCGGCACGCTGGCCACCGTGATGGCAATGAGCAAGTTGCGGATGCTGGTGCCCAACGCGGCGATGATGGCCAGGGCCAGCAGCATGGCGGGCACACAGGCCAGCATGTCCATGATGCGCATGATAAGGTCATCGGTGCGCCCGCCGATATAGCCCGAGGTGGCCCCTAAAAGCCCGCCGATGGTAAGTGAAATGGCCGTGGTAGCCAGGCCCAGTGTCAGGGAGATCCGCGAGCCGTAGACAATGCGTGAGAAAATGTCGCGCCCCAGATGGTCGGTGCCAAACCAATGCTCGGCGGACGGCCCTTGAAGCCGCTGGTAGCCCTGAAAGAGCTCCTTTCCCTCGGGGATGATGAGGCCCGCGAAGATGGCCGCGAAGGCGAAAACCATCAAAATGGCCAGCCCGACCATAGCCAGGCGGTTCTTGCGCATACGCCGCCAAATTTCCTTGGCCTGGGCGCGTTTTCGCGCCTTGAGAAGGTCGTTCATATTGGTATTAGACATGGCGCAGCCCCCTCACTTTGTATATTTCGCCTTGATACGCGGATCGAGATAGGCGTAAATCAAGTCGACTGTCAGCATAATCAGGCAAAAGAGCACCGCGAGGAAGATGACCGATCCCATGACCAAGGGGATGTCCTTCTGCCGGATGGCGTTGACCACCAGCGTCCCCAGCCCCGGCATACCGAACACCGATTCGATGAGGATGGTACCGCCCAGCATACCGCCAAAGCGCATACCCAAAGATGTGATGACTGGCAGCAGCGCGTTCTTGAGGGCGTGGTTCAGGATGACCCGCTTCTCGCTGGCACCCTTGGCTCGGGCGGTGCGGATGTAATCCTGCCGGATGGTCTCCAGCATGGTGCTGCGCGTCATGCGCATGATGGATGCCGCCCCCGGCAGACACATGGTGATGGTGGGCAGAATGTAGTGCCGAATCGACCCAATTCCATTTGTGGGCAGCCACCCCAAGTCGAGTGAGAAGGTCAAAATAAGCATGAGTCCAAGCCAAAATCCCGGAATGGCTGCCAGGAACATCGCCATGCCGGTGCTAATGATATCCACCGAGGAATACTGCTTGACCGCCGACAATATGCCCATGGGGATGCCAATAATGGCCGAGATGACCACCGCAAGAACGGCCAGCTTGAGTGTGGTAGGAAAGCGGGAGATAATTTCACCCGATACCGGCTTGCGAGAGAGATATGAACTTCCGAACTGGCCTTGGGCCATGCTCAGGGCGTAGGTGCCAAACCGCACGACAAAGGGCCGGTTATAGCCCAGCTCCTCATTGAGCTGGTCGACGGCCTCCTCTGGGGCAAAAGCCCCCAGGATGAGTCGCGCCGGGGTGCCAGGGATGAGCTCCATGATGGAAAAAACAATGAGAATAACGCCCAGCAGCGTCGGGATGAGCAGCAACAGCCGATTCAAAACGTATTTGTGCACGAGACGGCCCTCCTCCGCATGAGTTTTAACAAGCTGTGGCAGGCCGGAGGCCTGCCACAGCAACGCGTTTTCCGTCGTCACTTCATCCGAGTATACTGGGGGAGGAGGAAGGTCTCACACCATTGGTCGACCACAAGATTGGAGTTGTAGACAAAGAGAATCTGCTGGTAGCCAATGAGCCCGTAGGGAGCATCCTTTTCCAGCAAGAGACAGGCCTCAACATAGAGGTCGTGGCGCTTGGCATCGTCAATCTCCTGTGCCGCAGCGGCAAAGAGCTGATCGACCTCGGCACTGCCATAGCCGGAAAAATTGAATGGGCCATCGGTCATCAAGGTGCTTGTGTACTGAGAGGGTTGAAAGCCCAAGCCAAAGCTGATAAACCCAACAGGGACGTCCCCTGTCATCAGGCGGCCAACAAAGGCATTGGCCTCGCTGATTTGAACTGAGGCGTTGAGGCCGAGCTCCTGGAAGTTATTCTGTATAACCTGGGCATAGACCTTGTAGGAATCCACTGTTTCGATGACAACGTCGGGGAAGCCCTCACCACCGGGGAAGCCCGCGAGCGCGAGATATTCCTTTGCTTTTTCCAGGTCGTGGGGATAGCCTGTGAGACGGTCATCCTTGATAACTGAAATGTGGGATGTAGCGACCGAAGGCAGGGTCTCATACATGACCTCGGAGCATCTCTCCTTGTCGATTGCATAGTTGAGAGCAAGGCGGACATTAGCATCGTCATAGGGGGCTGTCCGATTGTTGAAGACAAGGGCATCAAGGCCATAGCTGACCGTGTGCACCGAGAGCTTTTCGTTGGACATGATGTCATCTAGGTCGGAATAGGTGGTCACCTGCATGGCATCAATATCCCCGGCCTCCAAAGCCATGAGGGCCGCTGTGGGGTCGGAGATGACCCGGTAAATCAGGGTGTTGAAATAGGGCTTGCCCATGACATAATCGTCAAAGGCCTCGAGGGTCACCTGATATCCCGGCTCGTGCTTGACCAGCTTGTAGGGGCCGCAGCCCACAGGGGCATCTCGGAAGCTCTCACCAGCGGCCTCAGTGGTGGCCTTGTGCATCAGGGGAATTTCTCCCACATACATAAAATCAGCGCCGGGGGTGAGCAGCTTGAGCTGGACGGTCTTGTCGTCCAGGGCGGTAACTGTGTCGATGTTCATGGACCAGGTCATCAAAGACGGGGTGATTTTGCAGGCCTCGATGGAGTAGACAACATCCTCAACGGTCAGCTTTTCGCCATTATGAAAGGTGATGTTATCCTTGATGGTGAAGGTGATGGTGGTGGCGTCGTCACTGATGACCATGTCCGAGCAGGCCTCCGACTTGAGCTCCCTGCTGGGATAATCAATATAGAATAGATGCATGTAGATGGCGCGGTGAAGCAATGTGTCACCCGCGGAGGCGCGTTCGACGGGCGCAAAGGAGTTCACATCCATGATGGTGCCGAGGATGAGGGTGTCCTTGACGGGGGCCTTCTCATCCTGGGCGCAGGCGGCTAGAAGCATAGCGGCCATCATGATGGCCAGGAAAAATGCCAGTTTTCTTTTCATCTCAACTTCTCCTTAAGCGCATTCTTATCAGGGTGGGCGATATCGCCCACCCTCATGGATTCTGGCAGTGCTTAGATAAACCGGCCTGCCTTTGCCGCGGTATGCTTTTTGTTCTCAATGGTAAGCGCACCATTTACGACGACATAGTTGATGCCATCGGGTGCCTGACGAGGATCAATGAAGTCTTCGTTGGTTTTGAGCTCCTCGGGGGTCATAACGACGATGTCGGCCCATTTCCCAACCTCGAGTGTACCGCGATCCTTGATACGGAACTGCTCGGCGGGGATTTTTGTGATGTGTCGGATTTTCTCCTCCAGGCTCATCTTTTTGCTCAGGTCGGTCAAATACTTAATGGTGTAGCAATAGGCGTTTTGATGGGGGTAAACCGAGATGGGCGACTCGATGCCGTAATCGGAATTGAGATTGTTGTTGACATTGTCTCCCGAGGGCATGGCCAGGGGATGCAGCAGCACCTCCTCGGTCCATTCCTCCGCAAACATGGCCCCCAGGCCCAGCCTCGCGTGGGTGAAGGGGTCGGCCTTAAAGATATTGACGATGGCGTCAATCATGTCCCAGCCCTTTTCCTGCATGATGCTGCGCAGGGTTTTCCCCACATACTCCTGCTGATTGCAGCGGAGGATGGTGATGCTGGCATCTATATTGGGGCCCCAGACCGGGCTGAGCCAAATGTTCCGGCCAGTCTTGACATCGTCCTTCAACTCGGCAATCCACTCGGGATTTTCCAGGTTTTCCAGCAGCTTTTCCACAGAGCGGCCCGATTTCATATAGTAGGGACGCAGCAGATAACCCAGGTCACTGCGGTAAATTACGCCGCCGGTATCGCTGGAAACCACGTCAAAGCCCAGATCGACACCGTCAGCAATGGCGTCATCGATAATTTTGAGCACCTCGCGGGCTTTGGCCAGCTTTTCCTCGAGGGGCGCGTCCAGGGGAATCTGGTACTCCGGCATCACATGGGAGATGTGTACCCGGACGCCTGTTTCCTTGCCGATGCGGATGGCCTCGTGGTAGCCCTCTAAAATCTTAGTGTTCGTATCGCCGTCAATCAGGGTTGTATAGCCGCGGCAGTGGGAGGCATACAGGGCGTCATACTCCTTGACAACCCTCGCCAGCTCAATGAGCTCCGCTGTATGGGCATAGGCCCCGGGGAGGCTGTCCAGCCCGACGGACATGCCGTGACAGCCAGACTCCAGCTCTCCGCGGAGAATCACCTTCATCTTTTCGATTTCTTCAGGGGTGGCCGCCCGCCTGAAATCATCGCCCATAACGGTGTACCGGATCATCCCGTGGCCTACAAGGGGGTAGGTGTTGATGGAGAAGCCCTCGCTCTCGGCCGTCTTCATAAAGCCTGCCATCGTTCTGTAGGGGATGTCCAAATTGTAGTGCTTTTTCATGAGCTCCATGACCTTTTTGAAGTCCATGGTGTCCGCGACCTCCAGATAGGGGTCGGAGATGAGCTCCATGGTCACCTTCCACTCCCAAATGGCAAACATCCACACATCCTCCTCGGCGCGCAGCGGCGCGGGGGAGAAGCCGCAGTTGCCCGATATCGCGGTGGTGACGCCCTGCATTAGGTAGCCCTCGCTCTCAGGGAAGAGGCGCAGGGTGTTATCGACATGGGAGTGCGCCTCGATAAAACCCGGGGTGACGACCTTGCCCTCGGCGTTGAGGATCTGCTCAGCCTGGCAGTCACTAAGGTTTCCAATTTTTGCAATGAGGCCATCCTTAATGCCAAGGTCGGCCACAAAGCCGGGCGCACCGGTTCCGTCGATGATTTTTCCGCCTTTGATCAACAGATCGAGCTTGCTCATGATTCTTTCCTCCAATTTATTTGGCTTTACAGTTCCCATCTTTTGAAGAGCATTAGCGCCAAGACATATCGTATACGCATTTGGAATTGGTTTTTTCCCACTGTAAATCAGCACTCATGACAGCCAGAACATGGGGGAAGTGCACCGGAACATGGGCCACCTCCTCACCGGATATCTTGAAAAGCTCGGTGTAGATTTCCAATCGCTTCTTCGGGTCAACCGTCATCTTTCCAATAGCAAAGAGGGCATCGACCCGGGGATTTGCGTAGCGGGCATAGTTGGTGGTACCGATATTATCCGAATGGAGCAGCAGTGAATAAAAGTCCGCATCGGTCGTCATACCATAGCCCATACTGCAGATACTGTAATCCCCGGCTCTCAAATCGGCCATTAATGTGGCCTCTTCAATGACCTTGACGATGGCGTTGAGCCCGATGGCGGCCAGGTTTTGGCGGAGGATTTCTGCCTCTTTTTTTTGAGTCTCCAGCGCCTTAATGGCGCCGATGCTCATCGGTGTTTTCAGTCCGGCTCGCTCAATGAGAGCCTGAGCCTGGCCGACATCGTAAATGTATCCCATCTCGATATCTCTGGAATAGCCAAATATGCCCGGCGCCACCATATTTGTGGCCACATCGGCCAGACCATTGACGGCTGTATCAATGATCAGCTCACGGTCAATGGCGTAGCACACTGCCTGGCGAACCAGCACATTGTCGAAGGGCGGCAGCTCATGGTTAAGTGCAAAGCTGATAAATTGGTTCTGCCGCAGGGGCACAAACTTCAAGTTGGGGTCATTTTGGATATTATGATAGGCGGCGGTGTCATAAAAATTGTCGAAAATACAGTCGAGGTCGCCCGCCTGCAGAGAAATCGTGGCTGTCGCCAAATCGGGGATAATGCGAAAGGTGACATCCCGGATGGGCGCGGGCCCCTTGTAGTATGCATCGAAGCGGGTCAGACGGATGGATGCGCCGCGTTCATAGTCTACATACCGGTACGCCCCTGTGCCCACGGGATTGTCGTCATAACGATCACCCCCCTCAGTGATGGCGCGTTCACTGACGATACACACAACCTCTGCGGCCTGCATAAAGGTCGCATCCGGCTCTCGCAGGGTAAAGCGCACCTTGTTGCCGTCAAGGGCTTCCACCTTGTCCATGCCGTCCAGATAGGAGTAGTAATACGGGCCATCTGCGAAGTATTCATAGGAAAATGCCACATCGCTTGCGCGAAGGGTATCGCCATTGTGGAACGGTACATCATCGCGGATTTTGAAGGTGTATACCGTGGCATCCTCGTTGATCTCATAGCTTTCTGCCAGAACCAGCTCGACCGCCTGGTCGGGCAAAATACGCAGCAGGGGGTCGTACATCTGCTGATAGACCATAAAATCCGCACCGACGAACCAATTCTTGGGGTCGAAGGAGCTGATGTCGCTCATGAGGTGTATGGCAATATCCTCTCTGGCGGCAGAGCGCGAGGTGCCGGTGTGCGTGGTCTGCTGCGAGGGATTTTGGGCTATATGGCCACCGCAGGCCGCCAGGGTCGAAGCGGCCAACAAGAGGGCGAGCAGCTTAAGTTTTTTATTCATAAAAGCGTTCCTCCCATACTGAGGCTCCGGTGTGCAAGCCTTCCTTGTGGGATATAGTAACACACTATCTGCTTGAATGTTATCTTGGCCCGACAAAACCTGTCCGTTTCAAATATGTATCATGTTACCACACGGGCTTGTAGCTGATGTGTAGCTGATGTGTAGTTACCACCGACAGGCGAAAAAACGGCATATTTCATAAATTCTCTCGGTTGATATGTGCAAGATAGACAATGCTGTATATCCTCTCAAGATGATTTCTTGACATTTTGAATCAAATGGGTAAAGTATAGTAAAGTATAGTTTCTTGCGCAAATGAACAAGAAACGTCAAGTTGCACTTTGTGCAACATTGCATGAAATGCTGCACGACGCAAGGAGAAGGCATCATGAACGAGAAAATACTGGTTGTCGATGACGAGGTGAAGTACCGCAACCTGATATCCCTCTTTTTGAAATCCGAGGGGATGACGGTCTTGTTGGCCGAGAATGGCAAGGAGGCACTGGAGGCCTTTCATACACAGGCCCCTGACCTTGTTATCCTGGATGTCATGCTGCCTGATATCAGTGGCTTTGATGTGTGCAAGGAAATTAGAAAGTCCTCCGATGTGCCCATCCTGTTCCTCACGGCCATGGGGGATGAGGATTATCACATTATTGGCTATCGGGCCGGGGCCGATGACTATATCCCTAAGCCCTTCAAGTCTGCTGTGCTGGCCCTAAAAATCAGGCGGATTTTGCAGCGCACAAAAAAGATACCAGAGACCTCGACCGGCGAGGCATGGATTACCTTTGACGAGGATGCCTATACCTGCACCGTAAATGGGGAGGAGGTTCCCCTGACCTCCAAGGAGTATCTGACTCTGCGCGAGTTCATCAACAACCGGGGGCGTGTGCTCACCCGAGATTATCTGCTGCGGGTGATTTGGGGGTATGATTATCTGGGCGACTCTCGGGCTGTAGACACGCTGGTGGCCAAGCTGCGCAAAAAGCTGGGGCCTGCGGGCAATCAGATTAAAACGGTTATCAACGCAGGGTACAAGCTGGAGGAAGCGCCATGAAGCGCTCCATTTCCACTAAAATATTTGTTGTTGCCCTGGGGTTTTTCCTCTTTGCTCTGCTGGCCCAGTGGCTGCTGGTGAGCGGTGCCTTCAACCGCCTATACCGCAACAGCATTTACTCGGCGCTTAAGTCCGAGCTGCGGCAGACCATTGCCGATTATCGTTACAGAAAAGCCTTCGACACCTACCAGCCCATCAGCGACTATGCGCAGGAGACTGGCTCCTCCATTTTGGTCTTCTCGGAGGATTATGTCATAACCGACCGTGATTTGCTGTATGACATGCGCGTCATCACACTGTCTGTGGCCGATTTAGGTGAGATTTATGTGCCCATTGCCTATCTGGAGGATGTGTATGGCCCTAATGCGCCCTTTATTGCCACCGGGCGGAGAGTCGATGTCGAATTGGCACAGGTGGGCCGCAGTGATGTCTATGAGCCGCTTGCCATTCAGCCAGCCGATTTCTCATTTCGCAATCAGTCCAGCATCAAGAAATATCAGGAGCCGCTGTCGGGCAGCATCATCGAGAGCAATGGCATCATCATCGAGGCCTTGAACCTTCGCAGTGCCCACGACATGAACATGACCCGGGCCGAGTTCATCTATGACGCAGTGAAGGACTGCCTGCTTTTTGAGCTGGACATTGAGACTTATCTGGATGCCCTGTGTGCAGATACCTTGGAGTCCTCCAATTTCGAGTACAGCTTTCTCTATGAAACACGGGTGATTGATGGCCTGAAATACTATTTTGTCACGGCCCAGCGGGTGGTCATCACCGGGTTCGAGCAGGCTTATATCAACCGGTTCTTCTACACGGTTTACGGCGTGCTTGGGCTCATGCTCATCGGTGCGGCCTTGATGATGTCACGCTGGCTCAGCGGGCCAGTGGAACGGCTGAGCCAGGCGGCCCAGCGCATTGCCGCGCTGGACTTTTCCAGCAAGGTCGAGCTCAAAAGTCAGGATGAGCTGGGGCAGCTGGCCAACAATATCAACAAAATGTCGGACAATTTGCAGCAGACGCTGCATCGGCTTCAAGAATCCAATGAGGAGCTTGAGGAGACCTCTAAAATCGCCCAGGGAAATGAGGAGCGGATGAAGCTGCTGCTGGCCGATTTATCCCACGAGTTCAAGACCCCGCTTGGGCTCATCTCCGGGTATATTGAGGTCATCCAAAAGGGAATCAATACCGAACAGCAGGCTGAGTATTTTCAGATTGTGGAGGACGAAATCGACAGCCTCACCGACCTGGTGGATGAGACCATCGAGCTGAGCAAGCTCCAAACCGGCTACTGGAAGGTCAATCGAGGCCATCATCACCTGGCCGATGTCCTCGACCCAATCTATTTGAAGTTTCAGCGTCAGCTGGCACAAAACGGGTTCGAGGTCGAAACAGATACCCATCCGGTTGTCGTCGATTGCGATGCTTTTCGCATTGGTCAGGTCATCTCCAATTTCATCAGCAACGCACTCAAGTACTCGGATGCGCGAAAGCGTCTGACTATCTCCACCGAAATGCTTGATGGGCGGAAAATCAAGATTTTGGTGTGCAACACCGGGTATATCGACCCTGAGAAGGAGCACTGGAAACGCTATACCGGCACCGATCATGTGACACCCACGCGGCTGCCCAGTCAAGGGATTGGCCTGGATATCGCCCGGAAAGTCCTCGAGGCCCATGGCGCTGAGTATGGTGTCAATCTGGTGGATGGCATGGTCTGCTTTTTCTTCACCTTGCCGATTGTCCTATAGCCTCCAAAACAATACGCACGGAAAGCCTTGGCTTTCCGTGCCTTTTTGTACCTATGCAGGGACCATAAACTGCAAAGAAACTGTACGTCAGCTACACATCAACTACACATGCTTCTGCTATGATGAGCTTAATTGTAGGCGTGGAAATTAACGGTATGGAATGGAGGCAACTATGCAAACCGCAGTATATCGCTATTATCACTCGGGGGTACACATTGCCGACTTGTCGAGAGTGGAGGACGGCATAGCACATCGGACGCTCAATCGCGAGACCATGGCGTGGAGAGAATGGTCTCTGCTGGGCGATGAGGATGGGCGCTACCGGTTGCTCTCCCCCATTTCGGTGGCAGAAACATTCAGGGACATCACCTCAGACGGCTTCCGTCCGGGGCCCGAATACACCCGGCACAAAAAGGTGATGGCCGATGTGGATGGCCAGCCTCTGGAGGGTTGGATTTGGGTGCAATCTCGGGGCCTTCATCCACGGGATTACATTGAGGTGGACGGTGAAATTGTCGGCATGTTCACCGGGGCCAGCTACTATGGTGGCGTCGGTGTCCTGATCCGGGCCGGATACGAGGGGCTATCGCCCTTGGGCGTGCTGCGCGACAGTGCGTCGCTCTATGGTGTTCAGCCCTCCTTTATGTGCGCGGTACCCATGCGGGACGGCGTCCGGCTGGCAACCGAGGTTTACCTGCCCGCCAATCTGCGTGATGGGCAGCGCGTCCCCGCCATTCTCGCGCGGGCGTGCTACGGGCGGAAAATCCTCGAGCCTCTGAGCTTTTTCGTACACTATGGCTATGCCCTTGTGCTCCAGGATGTCCGGGGCCGGGAGGAATCCCAGGGCCTTTGGGAGCCCTGCCTCAACGAGACCGACGACGGGGACGACACCCTGAACTGGATTGCGGCGCAGCCGTGGTACACCGGCGGTGTCGGGATGATGGGCCGCTCGTACCTCGGCCTGGTGCAGTGGGCCGCCGCAGCCTCGGGCAACCCTCATCTCAAGGCACAAATCAGCATGGTGACAGCGGGCACACCGGCCAACGACTTCCCCCACCGCGCCGGAATGCTATGCTCGGGCGTCCTACCATGGGCCTTTGCCATGTCCGAACAGCATTTTAACACCCAGCTGCTCTTCCGGGATGACTGGGAGGATATTATGGCAACCCGCCCTCTTCGGGATATCCCGCGCAACGCCCTGGGCCGGGAGGTCGGGTTCATTGAGGACTGGCTGAGCGCGTCGGTGCAGAGCGACTATTGGAAGCGCGGCGGCTGGGATGCCCAGGCCGACAAAATCGACGTGCCGACCCTCTATCTTTCAGGGTGGTATGACGATGCCCTTGGCACCTACCAAACCTGGCACATGAATCAGCAGCGCAACCGCCAGAACCAGCGCATGATCCTGGGCCCGTGGCGGCATGGCATGAACCTCCAGCGGGATATCCATGACATTGAGTTTGGCCCGGAGAGCATCCGGTATGATTTGTTCGACCGCTTTCTGGCATGGTATGACCGCTTCCTGAAAAACATCGACAATGGCGCTGAGCAGACACCCTTGGTGGAGTACTTCACCGTCGAGGGTGAGGGCTGGGCTCACACCGACACATGGCCTCCGGCAGCGGTGGAGGAGGTTTCCTACTACCTCTCAAGCGGCGGGCGGGCCAACACACGCTCGGGCGATGGGGTGTTGAGCGCAGCGGCTCCCAGCGATGAGCCAACCGACCACTACGACTTTGACCCCAAGGACCCCGCGCCCCATCTCATCGATTTGAGTGAAAACGACTGCATGGTGCCGGAAAACTACGCCGAGGTTGAGACGCGGCCCGATGTGCTGGTGTACACAACCGCTCCGCTGGCGCACGATGTCGTCCTCGCGGGCTCGCCCCGGGCGGTTATCTATGCCGCCAGCAGCGCCCGGGATACAGATTGGGTCGTCCGCTTGACCGATGTGGATGAAAGTGGCCGTTCCATCCGGGTCAGCGACGGCCTGTGCCGTGCCCGGTATCGCCACGGCATCGAGGCTCCTGCGCTTTTGGAGCCTGGGAAAATCGAGGCCTACACCCTGGATATGACCTGGATTTCCATTCTGTTCAAGAAAGGGCATCGCATCCGCGTGGAGGTCACCTCGGGGGCCCGGAACCTCATCTTCCCCAACCCCAATACCGGGGGCGATGTGGCCACCGAAACCGAGTTTGTGGTGGCCCACCAAACCCTCTATCACGATGCCCAGCGGCCCAGTCGGGTCATCCTGCCCATGATGGCGCAGCAAAATTAATAGGAGGCGAGCGACATGTTTACCGGTAATCGACATCGGCTGTATAGCCAAATGGAAGAGGAATCCATGCTTGTACTCTTTTCGGGGGAGGCCCCGCGCAAGCTGAGTGACCAGTTCTATGACTTTTTCCCCGACAGAAACTTTTACTATCTCACCGGCCTAGGCGAGATGGGCTGTGCCTTTGTCTACATCAAGTCCTCGGTGGCAACGCGGGAGATTTTGTATACCCCCGCCGCCGATCCCGTCATGGAGATGATTGCGGGCAAGCCGCCCGCGCCGGAGGCATTGCGTGCGGTGTCCGGGATTGAGGGCATTGAGCCCATCAATTGTCTCGACCGTATGCTGGGCAGCGCTGTCAACATGTATCGGGTCAAGACGGTCTATCTGGACATGGGCACCTTCGACCGGCTGGATGCCCTGACCCCCGGGCAGAGTCTGGCCGCCAAGCTCCGAAATAAAACCGCTGGCGTTGAGATTAAAAACATCGCGGGCAAGCTGGAGGCCATGCGGGCCATCAAGACGGAGAGCGAAATCGCCCACATGCAAAAGGCCATCGACATCACAGCCGGGGCCTTTACCGCCATGATGCAGGCGGTGCGGCCCGGCATGAACGAGCATGAGCTGGACGCGCTGTTCCGCTACAAGGTGCGCATGGGTGGCGGCGAGGAGGGCTTCCAGGTTGTTGCCACCGGCAGCAACGCCCTCACCCTCCACTACATGAGGAACAACACAGACATCGGGGAGGATGACCTGGTGCTGGCCGATTGCGGCGCCATCTGGAACCACTACTACTCTGACATCACCCGCACCTTCCCCGCCAGCGGGCGCTTTACCCCGCGTCAGAAGGTGCTCTACAACATCGTGCTGGAGGCCCAGAAAAAGGCCATCGCCTGTGTTCGCCCCGGCGTCACCGTCGCCGAGATCTCTGCCGCCGCACGGGATTCCATTGCCAAAGACTGCGTGGCGCTCGGTCTCATTGATGACGAGAGCGAGGTTGGCAAGCGCTGGGTCGGCGGCATCGGGCATTTCCTCGGCCTGGAATGCCACGACACCACGGGCTATTTCCTGACAAAGGATCTGCCCTTAGAGGCCGGGATGGTCATCACCATCGAGCCGGGGCTCTATGTGGCCGAGGAGAACATCGGCATCCGCATCGAGGACGATGTTTTGGTGGAGCCCAATGGCTGCCGCGTCCTGTCCGAGGCCCTGCCCAAAACAGCCGAGGCGGTCGAGGCCCTGATGCAGGGGCGATAGCCCAGGCGTGACGTGCCCGGGGTTTTTATCCACAGAAATTAGGAGGAAGAGCAATGTCAGCAATTGTATTCATCGGGGCCGGGAATTCGGGCCACGCCATGGCGGCCGATTGCAAGCTGGGTGGGGCCGAGGTTCGGATGTACGAGTTCCCCGAGTATGCCGATGGCATCCGCGAGCTTATAGAGCACCGCGCCATCAAGCTATGGGGGCCCGAGCGCAATGCCAAGGACTTCAAACGCAACGGCACCGCCGTTTTAGACATGGTGACCACCGACATCGCCCAGGCCATGAAGGGCGCAAAGCATGTCGTCTTCACCTGCCGTGCCAACGCCTATGAAAAGGCGGCCCAACTGGCCGTCCCCTATTTGGAGGACGGGCAGGTCATTTCCTTCATGCCCGACAACTTCGGCAGCTTTATTTTACGGCGCGTCATGCGAGAGTTGGGCTGCACCAAAAAAATCCTCGTCGGCGGCTGGACGAGTATGCCCTTTGGCTCGAGAATCACCCACAAGGCCGCCGATTTCAACCAGGTCTACATCATGTATCGGGCGGTTCAGCTGAGGTACGATACGCTGCCCTCCTGCGATGCAGAGGCATACATCGAGGCCATGGCGGATTACCCTTGCCTGGACACCATCGACCCGCTTCGTGGCGACACCATGCTCGATGTCAACTTTTCCAATGTCAATCCGCTGCTCCATGTCCCGGCCACCCTCTACAATGCCGGTGCCATTGAAAATTGGGGCATCATTGAGGACGTGGGCTCAAGGGAAGTCTTTTTCGATATCTACCGCCACGGCTTTTCGCCCAGCATCTCCAATATCCAGTGGGCACAGTATCAGGAGGAGTGCGCCATCGCGAAGGCACTTGGCGTGGGCATCCAGCCCTACGACAAGGATATCTTCTACACCCGAAGCAACATCCTGGGTGTTGAGTTCATGGGGGATGGCTACGCCCTTCCCATGGATCATTCGATTCCCGCGGAGGACTGGATGATTTATATGCCCGGCGAGCGCTTCGACCTGAACACCCGGTATATCACGGAGGATCTGCCCATCGGGTGCAGGATGTACCATGACCTTGGTGTCATAGCCGGGGTGCAGACCCCAGTTGTGGACGCCATGCTGGTGGCGGCCTCTGTTATGAAGGGGGTCGATTATTTCACCCAGGGCTTCTCGCCCGAGTACATCGGCATTGGGGGCCTGAGCCCGAGCGCCCTGCTCGATTACCTCAAGTATGGCACCATCTAAGGGAGGTCTGGACATGAAAAACAGCGCCTTGGGCATCCCCCAACAGGCCATGGTGGTCGACTGCCATTTGGACATCGGCCTGGCCCTTGAAAACGCCCACGCCAGGGGAGAGGTGGGCACGCTCGTCCGAGACTTCCTGCCAGCCTTCAGGGCGGGCTGCGTCGATGTCGTCTTTGCCGCTTGCTATGCCGAGACACAGTATCTGCCCGAGCAGGGTCTGCGGCGAATCCTGGATCAGATTTCCCTTATCTACCGGGAGGTCGCTGCGTCGGAGGGTGCGTTTGTCATTGCAAAAACCGTCCGGGAGATTAAAAAGGCAAAGGAGAATGGGCAAATCGCCCTCCTGCTGGCCTTGGAGGGGGCCGAGCCCCTCAATGGTGATGTCCTGCTGCTGCACAGCCTGTACGCCCTTGGCGTGCGGGTGATCAGCCCCTGCTGGAGCCGTTCGGGCTGGGCGGCGGATGGCTGTCGCTTCGTGCCCTTCGCCGATTATGAGGGCTATGGCCTCACTGAAGCGGGTGGCCAGCTCATGGCCTGCGCGGAGGAGCTGGGCATCCTCATCGATGTTTCCCACTGCAATCTGAAGAGTTTTTGGGACATCGTCCGTATGACCCGCAAGCCCTTTATCGCCACCCATTCCAACGCCTATGCCGTCTCCCCTGTGGCGCGCAATCTCGACGATGAGCAGATTAAAACCATGCGGACGCGCAAATGCGTCATGGGCCTCAACGGGGCCAACCTGATTGTCAACTTCCAATCCCCCAAAAGCGCCAACTTGGACGACTTGGTGCGGCATCTGAAGCATGAAAAGCAGGTGGGTGGCACTGACATTCTGGCCATCGGGCTCGACCAGATTAGCCGGATTGATGTCTCGAACCCGCCTGGGATTGCAGGCGCAATCTTTGATGTCATACCATCTCATGACCAGCTGCCGAAGCTGGCTGAGGCGTTGCGGACAAGTGGTTTCAGCGAGTATGAAGTCACGGGCATTTTTGGGGCCAATGTCATGCGACTGCTTGAAGCAACCATCGGCTAGCCATCACCCGCATTGCGAAAGAGAGGGCCTCCTATATGAACACCGATAAAACTCGCCTGTGGGTTGCCAGAGACAAGACGACCATTGCACCCTTTTCCCGCCTCAGCTACTTTCCCGTTGCCTTCAAATCAGGCCGTGGTGCGCTGCTGGAGGATGTAGACGGCAATCAGTTCATCGACCTGCTGTCTAGCGCGGGCAGTCAGAACCTCGGCCATGCGCATCCAGCCATCATTGAGGCGGTTCATGCACAAATGCAGCAATACACCCAGTTCACCAACGCCTATTTTTATAACCCCATTGCCGCAGAGTTCGCCGAAGCTCTGGCGGCCATTACTCCGGTTAAAACCCAGTGCGGTGACAAAAAAGTGGCCTTCGGGCTTTCCGGCTCGGACGGCATAGACGGGGCCATTAAGCTGGCGCGTGCCTTCACGGGGCGCAATAAGCTGATCGCATTTGAGGGGGCCTATCACGGCTCAACCTTTGGTGCCATTTCGGTGAGCTTTGTCAGCCCCAATATGCGGCAGAAAATCGGCGGCCTGTTGGCCGACACCTACGCCTTCCGCTTCCCCAATCCATACCATGATGGCGACGGGGCCGGAGAAGCTGTGCTCGGCAATCTCCGGCGAGCCTTTGCCAGCTGGCTGCCCCCAGGGGATGTCGCCGCCGTCATCATCGAGCCGCTACAGGGGGACGGTGGGCTTCTTCCGCCGACACCAGGCTTTTATCAGGCTCTAGCCGAGCTGTGTCAGGCACATGGCATCTTGCTCATTGATGATGAGATTCAGCAGGGCTGCATGAGAACGGGCAAGTGGTTTGGCATCGAGCATTTTGATGTGTCTCCCGATATTATCGTTACCGGAAAAGCCATGGGCGGTGGATTGCCTCTCAGCGCCATCGTCGCACGTAGCGAGATTATGGATATCCTTGAGGCTCCGGCTCACCTGTTCACCATGGCGGCCAATGCCACTTGCTGTGCCGCCGGGCTGGCCTCGCTCAAGGTGATGCAGGCACCGGGGTTTGCAATTGATGTCAACCGCCGTAGTGCCAGGATGCGCACACGGCTTGAGGAAATGGCCCTGCGGCATCCTAGCATGGGAGATGTACGCGGCATAGGGTTTTCCATCGGTGTAGAAATTGTCAGAGACCGGGATAGTAAGGTGGCCGATGTCCACGGTGCCAAAAAAATCTGCTATCGAGGCTGGGAAAAAGGCATCCTGATGATTTGCATCGCCGGAAATGTGCTGCGTATACAGCCGCCGCTGGTTATATCTGATGCGGAAATAGAGCACGCCATGGATATTCTTGAGGCGTGTATCGATGATATGGAAAATGGTCGCATTCCGGATGATGTCGTGGAGGCCGTAGCGGGGTGGTGATCTAGGGCCCGCCTAGCGAAGTATATGGGAGACAAAGATTCCCTGCTTTCTTCTTCTTCTCGTCACCTCATTCGTGTGACTACTTCATAGCTCACCATGAACCGGGGGCTGGTTCATCCGCAAAACGCACCCACTGCCCCCTTGTTGAAGCCCGCCCTTTTCAAACCTGATAGACATTGCTGGTGCGTCCGCCTCGCTTGAGCGTGCGGGCGCACTTTTCTATGCATCCGGCCTGCTCCAGATCGGCCAGGGCCCGCTTGACCGTTGAGACCGAAAGCCCTAAATCAGCACCAATGGTGCGGTGGCTAGGGAAGCAAGTGCCACCCTCTCCGGCCCGGTCGCACAGGTACATATACACGGCCACCGCCCGGTGTGGAAGCCCCAGCACGTAGATGTCACGTTTGATGCGGATAGGCATCACCTCCCTCTGGCATCCTGGGTCGGTGGCCGGGAGCGGCCACGGGCCCCTCGGCATCGGTGTACTTGTTTTCCATAGCCCGCTCGACGGCCAGTCGATTGGCATAGGCCACCGACCTCGGCTCCCGCTGGGGCATCGACCAAAGCTCCCCGAAGGTGATGCCCCACTGCGTAAACAGCCGGAGTGTGCTCAGCATGGGCCGGTAGCCGGTCTTGGTGACGACGAACCGTCCCTTGGGCATGGCCCTCAGCTGATCGGGCGAGATGAGCGGCCTGCCGGTCATCTGGTAGGTGCGTGAGCCATCCCCCTTGCCCTTGGAGACCGACCCTGCCTGCACCGTCACATCGCCCAGCTGCTTGGACAGCGTCTCGGCCAGCTGAGAGCCGGGGGCGAAGCCGCCATAGATGGTCAGCTGGCAGTTTTCAGCGATTATGGCCGCGCCCTCCTTCCCGTAGCTCTGCTCCAACTGTGACACGGACTGCAGGATGGCCACGATGCTGATGCGGCGGCTTCGGCTGGCTGAGAACATGACCTCCGCCGAGGCAATCTTGGGCAGCGACCCAAACTCATCCAAAAGAAACATGGCCCGCCTGGGCAGCTTTCCGCCGTGCTCATCGGCCACCGAGAGCAATTCTCTGTATAGTTGCTGAACGATGAGAGAGACCAAGAAGAAGGTGCTGGGGTTTTCCTCGGGCAGCACCACGAAGATGGCCGATTTGTGTGTAATGAAGCTCTCGGCGTCGATGGCCGTGTCGAAGCAGAGCATCTGCTCGATGTCTGAGTCGATGAAGGCGTTGAGCTTGGACATGGCGGTGGACAGCACACTCATCATGCCTTGAGTAGAGCTGTTGAGGGCTGCGCCTGACAGCCATCGGGCCTTGTGCTCGGCGGGGAGCCGCTCCATGAGGAGCTGAAACAGGGTGCGGCCTTGCTTGTCGCCACTGGGGGCCAGCAAGTCCTGGATGAGTTTGAAGGCCGACACCACATGGCGCTCGGGGGGCGGGCAAAACTCGGCGATGATGAGGAACACCGAGGCCAGCAGGGCCTCTGCGGTCTCGTAGAAGTAGGCATTCTGGCCGTGATTGCCGCCATCCTCCCCCGAGTTGATGATGGTCTTGGCCGTAATCTTGGCGTATCGTTCGGCTTTGGCCTTTGCAGAGAGATTCCCTGTCTGAGCGTACTCGTCGGTGTAGCGGTTGATGAGGTGCATCATGTTGAAGCCATCCGAGCTGGCCGGGTTGCGGAGATCGAGGACGGAAATCCTGTAGCCGTACTGCTCGCGGGCGATGGAGGCGTATTGGTGGTAGAGGTCGCCCTTGGTGTCGCTGCACATGAAGCTCATACCGCTGGCGCATGCGTATTCGAGGTTGGGAATCATGAAGTAGGCCGTCTTGCCGACGCCCGCCGCGCCGATCATGAGGGCATGGACATCGCCGGTGTCCACCTGGGCCACCACCTGTTTCCGGGAGCCGGTGCAGCCGATGATAATGCCCTGCTCTGTGGGCAGCCGCTCCCCACGTCGCCAGAGGGCGGGCGTGAAGGGTGCGTGATGGAAGGTCGTGCGGATTTCCTTCCCCGAGGCCCAGCGGGCCGAGCCATGCTGGCCGTCGCCCACCTCCTTGGCCTTGATGTCGAGGCTCCCGGCCCCGCCCAATGTGGTGATGAGGCCGACAATGAGCAGCGAGGCCGCGCAGAGGATGAGGAGCATGAGTTGTGGGATGGGCATTGCAATTTTCACCGCCTTTATGTAGAATTGTGGAAAAGAGAGGAGGTTGCAGTATGGATTTGCCAAAAACTCAAATCAAGGGATTGAAAGCGCGTTTTATGGAATATCTTGAGGAGATGGGTGGCTTTAGCCCAAGGACAATCGAGACCTATGCAACAGATGCATTCTTTCCTCTTCGGCACAATATTGGCATTGATTTTTGGGAGTGCCTAAAAGCCGAAAACGGACTAACCGTCATTGAAGCTGCGCTGTTGAAACACTTTGAATTAAACCGCACTAAAAGCGTAAAGCCAGAGCATAGGACAAAGGGGTACATGACGTCTATCAGCCATTTCAGGGATTTTCTTGTGGAACGCCACCCAAACTTGCTGTAGTGTCTCTATGTCATGGAGCAGACCTTCTTGGTGCATCCCCGCTATCCTACCCATATGAAAGAGCCAGTTCTTGAACCGGCTCTTTTTGTCGCTGCCCCAAAAGCACATCATTCCAATCCTTGCACCCCAGCGGCGGTAGCTCCACCGAGACCGCCTCGTACCCCGCCTCCCGGAGCTTGGCCTCCATGCGGGCGGCCGCCTCAAGGCCCGCCTTGTCGGCGTCGAGGCAGAGGCAGACTTCCCGCACATCGCTGTGGGTTGCTAGGAAATGCTCCAGCGGCTTGTAGGCCCCGCCATCCAGCGTCAGGTAGCTGTGCTGCTGCCAACCCTCGGGCCGCAGGGTGATGAAACTGAGCATATCGACCGCCGCCTCGAACACATAGACCCGGCCCGAGGCGCCGTGGTGATGGAAGCCGTAGCGGGTGTCTGATCCTTCGATGGTCTGCCGAAACCGAGAGTGGGTGGCGGTCGATTTGAGCAGGCCGCCCTTGGGCGCACCATGCTCATCGGTGGCGAGGAACACCGCGTTATGCCATTCGGCGCCCTCGTAGAGCACCCCGGCCCGGACAAAATGGGTGACCACCTCCGGTGCGATGCCGCGGGTTTTACACAGGTAGGCATAGAGTCGGCGCATATTGGGGGCCTTGGATGGCAGCTCGAAGGGCTTTCGCTCGGGGGCGCTCTCCTCAAGGGTAACCCGCCGCAGGGCGGGTGCGTCGACGGACGGCCCCAGCAGATGCACCACGGTCTCCCGGAAGCTCAGGCCCATGTATTCCATCATGAACAGCACCGCCGCACCGCCCTTCTGCTGCCGATGATCGTACCAGCGGTTGCCCCGGACGGCGACGCTGTCGTGTTCGCCGCTGGTGTCGCGGTAAATCCAGCGGTGCTGGCTGCCCTCGGCCACCACCTTCTCACCCCGCGCCCGGAGGTAGGCCACCAGGTCGATGCGGTTGGCATCCTCAATCTGCTGGTCGGTGAATCGTGCCATGAGGCTCACCAGTCGGCATCGAGGCCGAGCTCGGGGGCCGAGCGATCAAGGGCCTCGAAGAGTACGGTATCGTCAAAGCCGTTGTTGTCGTAGCCCTCCAGAATGGAGTCGAAGTAGTCTTGCCCCGGCTGCCCCAGCGGGCCGCCGTTCTTGAGGTAGATGATGGCCTCGACCGACTGGTCACCCAGCTCGATGGTCATGCGCTCCTTGCGGTAGAAGGAGGGCCAGCCCTCGTAGCGGTCGAGCGACCGCTCGTCTCGGGGCTCGATTTGCCACACCAACACGGGCACAGTACCCTCACCGGGCTCCACGGTGGCCACGGCAGAGCCGTCATGGCCACGAAACAAAAGATCAAAGCCTTGGAGCTCGGTGGTGCCCACCGTTGTCGCGGTCGGGCAGCGCAGGGCCATCTGGCGCAGATTGAGGTTGCTGCCATAGGCGATATAGTATTGCGAATTCATCGTATTTCTCCCCTCAAAAAGAAAAATCCGGCTCCATGGCCGGTTCGGGTGTCTGTTCTGCGGGCTGCGGCGTGAGCTGCTCCCGCGCCTGCCGCATCCGCTCCCGCTGACGCTCGGCCTGGGCCGGATCACGCCATGCGATGTTGCCGGGCAGTGGCTCCAGCAGATGCTGGCGGGCCGTCTTGAACTCATCGCCGATGAGCCCGAGCCTCAGCAGATAGGTGCGGAAGGTGTACTTGGGATTATCCGTCTGAGTGACCATGCGGCTGGCCGACTTCTGAATCTTGGCCTGGTGGCACATGGCGAGGCTGAGCTGGATGTATGATTTCACCTTCCCCGCGTGGAGGGTGGCGTTGAAGCCCCGAAACTCCAGCGTGCCATTGCCGTTAAAGAAGCTGTGGAGATTCAAAAAATGATAGTGGCTGTCGTGGTAGTGCGTATCCCTCTGCATACTGTATCCCCGATACCAGATGTCGGCGATACGCTCCATAGTCTGAGGCTTAAAGCGATGCATTTGCTCAATGAGATGACTGTCCAGTTGCTTACAATACTTTTTGCGCTCGGGCAGGATACCGAGGCTTTTGTAAAGCAAATCATTCTTGGATGCGACAATGTTGATGATGTTTCGGACGGAGCGCGGGGTATGGCCCACGCCATCCACATGGACATGGATGCCGCAGGAGGGGTTGACGAAGGCTCCGGCCTTGCGGAGCTTGCGCACAAGCTCTTGCAGGGTTTCGATGTCGGCATAGGTGCAGATGGGGGTGACCAGCTCGACGGCGAACTCGTTGCCAACTTGGATGATTTCGCCGTTCACCTTTCGCTGGGGTTTGATGGAGCCGTCACCCATGAATGTCCATTGACGGTTCTGACTGTCATTGACGGCATAGCGGCTGGCGGTTTGGTTGGAGCTATACTGGTGGCTGGTGCCGAAGAGCTCAGCGGCCGCCAGGGCGGCCTGATACCGGCTGATGCCGGTGAACTCAAGCTCGAGGCCCCAGCGCTGCTGACGCATATCAGGCATGGGTGTCCTCCTCTCTAGGTAAAGTGCTTTTCAAAAACTTTATATCCCTTTATAATGGAAGAAAAAGGGGGATTGATTATGAGCTGGTTTCGCAGAAAAACAGTCATTGCCGAAATTGACTATGAAAAGCTGAAAGACGCCATTGTGCAGGCGAATCAGGAAACGGCTAAGCTGGAGGAATCTCGTAAGAAGGAGCAGTATGGAAATGATAATATGACCGCCATCCTTGTTGATTTCACGAAGAGCGTATTCGTTGGATTTGCAATCGTGTTGACTGTCGGAATACTCGCAATCGTAAATTTGACCCGTGACCTTACCATTGATTTGAGCCTTCATTGCGAGTTTGGGGTATTCTGGAGCTGCTTCGCAGTGTGTGTAGCTGTATGCGGAACTATGATATTCTCATCTAAAAAGCGCCAACAATTGAGAACACCACTGCTAGTTGTACTTGTAATTGCTGGCGGCATCTTGTCAGTCACGATGGCATTGATGGTGCAGACCTCGGCGGAGCTTGTTGCTTATTGGTTCCTTGCGATGATGGCGGGCGTACTATTGTTTACTGTGGTGGTATTGCGCAAGGAATTGAACCGAGAGTACGATCGAAACTATATCGTCTCATACTTTTCAGCATTGGTTGCATTAGCTGCCCTAGTGGTAGCTGCTATGGCATATATGAAACCGTGATCTTAGCATCCCAACAGCGCCACAATGTTCTACTCCAGCTTCAACCCCAAGTCCTCCTTCTTCCGCCGTATCCGACTCATAAGCTTACGGTCGACCGCCTGCTCATATCGCTGGCGCTGGCGGGTGTAGTCTTGCTCAAGCATCCCGGCCAGATGGCGCAGAAGTGCCAGCACACCGGGGAGCGGCATCCCGGCCAGCGCAGCCTCGGGAGCCTCCGGGCCCTGCGCCACCATGGCCAGCGCCTGACGCACCACCTTGTTCTTGATGGTCTTGAAGGTCGGCTCATGCTCCAGCGGCGGCGGCGCGTCCACCCTGCCGGTGTAGATGCGCTTGATGTCGGCGTTGAGCTCGCACCAGTGGCGGTACATCTCGTCGATATGCGGCTCGGCTGCCAGTCTGCGAACAATGGCATCCACCTGTGCCTTGAGGGCGGGCCGCAAATATCCATACTGCTTTCTGCCCCTGCTTTTCTTGAGCTCGGTGCCCAGCCGCAGCAGCATCCGGGCCAGCTCCCGATCATCGCCACCCAGCGCATCGGTCAGCGCCTTGAGCCGCCCATCGGCGAACCGATTAAGCTGGCTGCGCGCCACATCCTTGCGCTGGTAGATGTGCATGAACTCCTCGTGGTAGATGCCCTGCGCAAAGGCGGCCCGCATCTGCTCGATGCCGCTCTCACTGAGGAACCCCCGCGAGGGGTCGGCGGAGTAGACCAGCAGATGGATGTGCGGATTGGAATCCTTGTCGTGAAAGGCGGCGTACCACCGCAGATGCTCCATGGGGATGTGCATGGCTGCGGCCACCGTGGGCAGTTTCTCCATCACCAATTGTCGCCACATTTCAGCAGAGGTATAGCCGGTGCGCTCGGCGTCCTCACGGCGCAGCGAGACCACATGCGTCCACAGGTTGCCGCGATGATTGGCCACGGCATCCACCGCGTGGGCCAGCACCAACGGCTCGCTGCTGTCGTTCCACAGGCCGTGGCCGGAGAGCGAGGAACGCTCCGCACCCGGTCTGCGGGCGATGTACTCGACATAGTTGCGGACGCCATCCCACAGCTCGGGCCGCTGCTCGAAGGCGGTGGTGATGAAGGCCGAGGCATTCTCCACCGTGGGAGCGCGGAGATAGTCCTCGTGCTCGAACAGCTCGGCGGTGTCGGGTGCGGTGCGTAGGACTTCAGCGATGAGTCGTTGCTGATTCTGCGTAGCCGGACGGTTGCCGTTGATGATGCTGGGCAGCGCCACGCCATCGCGGGTCGCCATGTAGCGGATGAGGCTTCCACCGTGAGCACCGCCTCTGATGAACCGACTGGTGAAGATGATTTTGGGCATCGCCGCTACATTTCCATATCAAAGTCAGGCACACCCTCGGCATGCCTAATTTGCACCGGCTCCACATAGTCGGTCATGATGGCCAGGGCCGCATCGTAGCTACCACTGGTCATGACGCGCTGGCGCATCTCCTTGGCGGCGTCGCCCATGCCGTTCTGCCGCAGGGTTTCAGCCACGATGCCCATGAGGTTGAACACATTGCCATCGGCGCCAATCATCGGGCACCGGGGCTTGGCGGGCGCTTTCGGTTGGCTCGGCTCGTTCCAGACGCCCAGCCGATTGGGAAGGTAATCGCTCAACCAGACGCCGCCGAAGGTGTCGTGAGAGCGCAAGCGCCACATGGCCAGCTTGCCGATGTCCAGCTTGACGCCGTCCATCTTGAACAGCAAGCAGCTATCGCCGTGGCAGTTGAAGGCGGCCACATCCTTGAAAGTGTCGCCCTCCAGCAGAATGCCAGCCTCGGTGAACAGTTTATTGATGCCACTGACCCACGCATCCAAATCGGGCCCGCAGCCCTGAAGGACAAGGCCCTCGATGTCGGTCATTTGTTTGAGCTCATCTATGGTGATATGTTTCATCTGTTTTTCACTCCTCGTTTTGATAATGCACCGCGTCCTCGAAGCGCACGACGCCGTTGATGCGTTTGACCTCATCGACGCAACGGATGTGAAGCTGGCGCAGGGTTTCATCGTCGATGTCGGAGATGCTGGCCACGGTATGGGCCAGCTTGGCCAGCTCGACGATGGACTTGAAGTGGAGCCGCGCCAGCCGTGTCTCGCTGCCGCGCACCAGCCCGGTGAGGATTTTCGGGATGATGTCGGCCAGGTACCCGGTGTGCTCCTGGGCCGAGATGTACCCCGCGTAGAAGTCGATGGCGTGGTTGGCGAAGTTACTCCGGCTACGGCTGCCGGTGAGCAAGGCCGCCGCATCCAACCGTTTGATAGTCTCCGGGGCCAGCCAGAAAACCTGGCGCTCCTTTTTGTCGCTCATACTCCCTCCAAACGGGCAACAGCACCGCTTTCGGTGCGGTGCTGCTGCCTTGATATTGCTGGTTTTTGGGCGGTTCCATGTACCTCCGACAGCACCAGCTTCCGGATTACAGCACCGTATCCCCGCCCCTTAAAAGGCCGGCACTGCCGGCCTTTGTGCTTCGCGCGGGGCTGTCCACAGCACCGCGCTTTAACTAGTTATACTTTAATCGGGTAGAAAACGGTATCAACGCCGATAAAGGCGATGGTATAATTACCCTATACAGACAGAGGTTCTCTTCTCTTAACTTTGCGGCCAAGGTCCGCTAGCGCTAACTGAGACCTCTATCTTATGGGCTTTCATTTATGAGCAGGATGCGGGGCACAATGCTCTCCGCTGATATCGAAACCAGCTATGACCCATAGGACTGTGAGGGCTGTCTGTAAAACAAAGAAAGGATGGAATCCAATGTTTTATGTAGGGATAGATATTGCGAAGCGCAGCCACGAAGCTGTGGTGCTAGATGAAGGTGGAAATGTCATACAAAAAGCTTTTTCGTTTTCAAACTCCTGTACGGGTTTCAACACCCTCTTGGATTATCTTCGTCGCATAACACGAACAAAACCGCAGTTTGTTTTTGGTATGGAATCTACGAGTCATTATTGGTTACCGCTCTTTACTCGTCTTAAAAAAGAAGGGTATGCTGTTCATGTTATCAACCCTATTCAATCTCATGCTTTGCGCGGGCTGTACATCAGGAAGCTCAAAACAGACGACAGAGACTCCAAAATCATAGCTGATCTTATCCGCTTTGGTCGCTATTCCGAAACTCAGGTGCCACAGGAGAAACGGTTTGCATTGCGAGAAATGTGTCGCAATCGCTTCTATCTTGTGGACTCCGCCTCAGACTTGAAACGTAAGGCTACCGCACTAATCGACCAGGTTTTCCCCGAATACAATACACTTTTTTCAGGTGTATTTCTGGTTTCTTCTGTTGAGCTGCTGCTGAAATACCCCACGCCGGATATTATCGGCCGAGCGCATTTGGACACCATCACAAGCCTTTTGCTTCGATCCAGTGGTGGACATTTCGGCAAGGGCAAAGCGATGGAAATCAAAGAGGCGACAAAGAACACATTTGGAGTGCCTGACTCTTGTGGCGCGTATGCTGAGCTTATCCGCGTTTTTTTGGCGCAAATACGATTCATCCAGAAGCAAGTCGCTGCGTTGGATGAAAAAATTGACGCTATTATGGCAGAACTAAACACACAAATTACTTCTATTGCGGGAGTTGGCTCTGTTTTAGGGGCGGCAATTCTCTCTGAGATCGGGGATATTTCTCGGTTTAAATCATCAGACAAGCTGGCGGCCTTTGCTGGCATTGATCCAAGCGTGCGGCAATCGGGTGACTTTTCAAGCACGAAGAATCATATGTCCAAACGAGGCTCTCCTTATCTACGCCGAGCCATTTGGATGGCATCGACAGTCGCAGTAAAATATGACCCAATCTTCAAAGCTTATTACGACAAAAAAGCCGCCGAAGGCATGAAATACATGAAAATCATCGGACATTGCACCAAGAAAATGGCGAGTGTCATCTTTGCTGTTCTACGTGATGACAAGGCCTACACCCCGGTGCTAAACCTACCTATTTCCGCTTGACAACTACATAGCAGGTTAGCGCATCTTTGGGAGGTCTTTTCTCTGCCCTCCGTGAGCCGGAATCACCTTCGCCGACACGCCGCTCACAACCCGATTTTGGTGCCTTGTGGGGCCGTTGCTCCACCTCTCGGCACAAAAGCCGACACAGGGCGGGACAGGGGAAAGAATCGCCCAACAGAAAGCCCCCCGGCGCGGTCGCTGCGCCGAGGGGCTTCGCCGGGGTGGCCGGGAGGCTCAGGCCCGGAGGCACTCGCCGATGGCCCAATAGTCCTTGAGGAAGTAAATCAGGCTGGCCACGGCCTCCCGGTCATCCTTCTCGGGGAGGGACACCATGGTTTCGATGAGGGTGCCGATGATCGACACAATCTCCTTGCCCTGGATGTCGCGGAACAGCCAGCGCTCGTCCATCATCAAGGGGTACTCCTCGCCCTCCTTGTGCTTGAGGGTGGCCTCACGCTGGGCGGCCACCCTGCCGAGAGCCTCCTCCAGCTCGCCATCCTCCAGATACCCGGTCAAGGCCACCGGCCTCATGGCATTGATGAAAATCTCCGGCCCTGTATCGCCCGGTTCGGCCCCGAGGGCGTACAGCTCGATGGCTCCGGCAGTGAGCCACATCAACATTTCGGCGGGGCACATGGCGGTCTCGAGGATGGTGTCGACAGGGCTCTTGGTGACCTTGGTGCGGTTCGTGTGTTCAGTTGTCATGGGTTGCATCTCCTTTTCCGTGTTGTTTTTTCGGCGGCTGTGGCCGTCGTCAGCACCACCATAAAGGATGGCGGGGCCGAAAGCCACGGCCTCTGCGAATTAAGTTTCCCTCCTGCACAGCGGGCTACTCGGGCCTCGTCGGACGAGGCCGGGGCGGGCGTGCGGGTGAGGGC